>OHAF01000448.1_pt1 | contig 44014 bp, 33 predicted proteins | sample 1577041 | NCBI WGS metagenome assembly OHAF01 (sample SAMEA3541495, study PRJEB24748) | human gut metagenome | biome: human gut; feature: human-associated habitat; material: faeces | place: China | collected 2012
ATGATTGGTTGTTGAGCGTTGGTCAAAATGGTTGTTTTTACAGTAGCGCTAACATCGCGGCCGGGGACAACCCGGGCAGGCTGCGCTCCGAGGCGTCGTTCGCGGCGATATGCGGGGCCTGCCCCATCCCCGCCTCGAGCGGCAAGACCGTGAGGCACAGGCTCAACAGGGGCGGCGACCGGCAGGCGAACAGCGCGCTGCACGAGATCGCGAGGCAGAGGGTCATGCGCGACCCCGAGACCGCCGAGTACGCCGAGAGGGCGAGGGCGCGGGGAAAGAGCGACAGGGAGGTCATGAGGTGCCTCAAGCGCTACGTGGCCAGGGAGGCGTACCGGGCGCTGATGCACCCGCACGAGATCAGGAGGCCCGAGGACGCCTCGGAGCTCGTGGCGGCCAGGCGCGCGGCGAAGGTCAGCCAGGTGAGGGCGGCGTCCATATTGGGAACCAGCGAGAAGTACATCTCGATGCTGGAGAGGGGACAAAGGGAGCTCAAGCCCATAAGGAGGGCCTACGAGGCATGGGTCGAGGCCGGACTTCCGCTCGATTGGGACAGGCAGGCCTTCGAGGCCGAGCGCAAAAAGGATTCTAAAAAACACCTTGCCAAATAGGAGCGTCAGGACGCAAGAAGCCCTCGCCGCACGAAGTGCGCAGCGAGGGCTTCTTGCATGTCCGAGGACGTTTTGGGAGGTAACCCAAACAGCCCCGGCGATCCTGCGGGAGTTAAACCCCTTTAGAACTTGTCGTGGAAGGTACGCGAAATGACCTCGTCCTGCTGCTCCTTGGTGAGCGTGTGGAAGTTCACGGCGTAGCCGGAAACGCGGATGGTCAGCTGCGGGTACTTCTCGGGGTGAGCCTGAGCGTCAAGCAGCGTCTCACGGTTGAAGACGTTGATGTTCAGGTGGTGACCACCCTTCTCGGCGTAAGCGTCGAGCATGTGGACCAGGTTATCGGCCTGAGTCTCGGAAACTTCAGAAACCTTCATAATGTGTCTCCTTCGATTGATAGGCGCCGGCCGAAACCGGCGCACTAATCAGTAATCGTTATTGTTAGTATAGCACTAACAATAGTTACTCGCCCAGCTGATCAAGGTCGATATCGCCAAAGAACACCTGATCCTCCTTGCCGAGCGCACTCGGAATGATAGAGAAGGTGTTGGAGATGCCGTCCTGAGCATCACGGAACGGGAGCTTGGAAACCGAAGACAGCGAAGCGATGGCGCCGTGGCTATCGCGCTTGTGCATGGGGTTAGCACCCGGGGCGAACGGCTGGCCAGCCTTGCGGCCGTCGGGCGTGGAGCCGGTCTTCTTACCGTACACGACGTTGGAGGTAATGGTCAGAACAGAGGTCGTGGGCACGGAGTTGCGGTAGGTGTCGTTCATGCGGATGTACTCCATGAACTGGTGCACAACGTCGTGAGCGATCTGGTCGACACGGTCGTCGTCGTTACCGTACTTGGGGAACTCGCCCTCGGTCTCGAAGTCGACGATGATGCCGTTCTCGTCACGGACGGGGTGAACCTTGGCGTACTTGATGGCGGACAGGGAATCAGCCACGACGGAAAGGCCAGCGATGCCCGTAGCGAACCAGCGGTGCACGTGCTTGTCGTGCAGAGCCATCTGGATGCGCTCGTAGCAATACTTGTCGTGCATGTAGTGAATGATGTTCAGCGAGTTGACGTACACGCCAGCAAGCCACTTCATCATGTCGTTGTACTTGGCCACAACGTCGTCGTAATCGAGCGTGTCGCCCTCGACGGCGCGGTACTTGGGGCCGACCTGCTTCTTGGAGACCTCGTCAACACCACCGTTGAGTGCGTAGAGCAGGCACTTGGCCAGGTTGGCGCGGGCGCCAAAGAACTGCATCTCCTTGCCAATGCGCATGGAGGACACGCAGCAGGCGATGCCGTAGTCGTCGCCGTGGTAAACGCGCATGAGGTCGTCGTTCTCGTACTGGATCGAGGAGCTGGCGACAGAAGTCTTGGCGCAGAACTTCTTGAAGTTCTCGGGCAGACGGGTCGACCACAGAACGGTCATGTTGGGCTCGGGGCTGGTGCCCATGTTCTCGAGCGTGTGCAGGTAGCGGTAGCTCATCTTGGTAACGAGCGTACGGCCGTCAACACCCATGCCGCCGATGGACTCGGTGACCCACTGCGGATCGCCGGTGAACAGGGCCTGGTACTCGGGGGTACGGGCGAACTTGACCATGCGGAGCTTCATGATGAAGTGATCCACGAACTCCTGGATCTGCTCCTCGGTGAAGGTACCGTTGGCAAGGTCGCGCTCAGCGTAGATGTCGATGAACGTGGAGGTACGGCCGATGGACATAGCGGCGCCGTTCTGCTCCTTGACGGCAGCGAGGTAGGCGAAGTACATCCACTGGATGGCCTCCTGCGTGTTGGTAGCAGGATTGGAAATATCGAAACCATAGGTCTCGGCCATCATCTTGAGCTCGCCGAGGGCGCGGATCTGCTCCTGCAGCTCCTCACGGTCGCGGATGTTGTCGGCGGTCATGACCGTCGGGGTGGAAGCCTTCTGGGCCTCCTTGTCCTTGATCAGGTAGTCGACACCGTACAGGGCGACACGACGGTAGTCGCCGATGATGCGGCCGCGGCCATAGCCATCGGGCAGACCGGTGATGATGTGGGCCGAGCGGCAAGCACGCATCTCGGGGGTGTAAACATCGAAGACGCCGGCGTTGTGAGTCTTGCGCTCGAAGGTGTAGCGCTCGACAACGCTCTCGTCGACCTTGTAGCCGTGCTGGCTGGCAGCCTGGCAAGCGATGCGGATGCCGCCGTTGACGTGCAGCGCGCGCTTGAGCGGCTTGTCGGTCTGGAGGCCGACGATGGTCTCCTTCTCGCGGTGGGCGTTATCGATGTAGCCAGCGGGGTGGCTCACGATACCCGTGACAGTCTTGGTGTCCATATCGAGGACACCGCCCTGCTCGCGCTCCTTGAGCAGCAGGTCGAGAACCTCGCCCCACAGCTCCTTGGTACGCTCGGTCGGACCGGCGAGGAACGACTCGTCGCCCTCGTAGGGGGTGTAGTTCTTCTGGATGAAGTCTCGGACGTCAACTTCTCCCGTCCAGATGCCTTCCTTGAAGCCTTCCCATGCCTCCTGCATTGTGTAACCACGCTCCTAGTTACGTGTAATGCGGCGCTCTCTCACACCGCTGCTTATTGAATTCTTGAATTATCGGCTTGCACTACCGGCTTCTTCCGTTCTTCACCACACGTTGGTACAGGGAAAAACGTTTGTCCACCTTGGAACTGCAACCCAAAACCCAAGATTTCACCCGTTTGAGAAGGATAACATAGCCACCCCCTTCATCAGGGCTGTTATATGTTTCTTTTTTTATACCATTAGGGCGTTTTTAACAAATCCGCAGGAAATGCGAGCGCGAGCAACTACCGTTCACCGATTTGTTTGGTATTTTTCCTTGCCTTTGTACGACGTTCGCTCTAGCTGTTATGCCAGCTTTAGCAGAGTAAAGTGCCTCTGAGTAGGCTTTGGGACATGCCTTACGATCTACCCCTTACTTTGCTGATACCGACGGTGTACGGAGGTCGCCTAAAGGTTGTTTTCTAGGCATGACCCAAAATCTACCGTATAGGGTGCGCGTGCAAGGGTATCATCTTTCACCGAAAATAGTTTCTAGTGTTAGGGGTTTTCGGTGGAAGATACCGATTTCCATGAGCTTGGACGTCAGCTCCTTACTGAGTTTGGCGGCATTCACCAGCGCGTTTCGCGCTTTGTGGACAAAGCTCTCAGCGGCGAGATGGCCGTCATGCGCGCCCTCATGCTCGCTGGCGGTTCGCTCACGCCGAGCGAACTCGCTGATCGTGCCTGGGTCTCGAGCGCCCGCATCGCCAATATCTTGCGCGCCCTCGAGGCCAAGGGTTGGATTGAGCGCGAGCATTCAAAGACCGACCGTCGTCGCGTACACGTCATAGTGACCGACAAGGGATTCCAGGATCTCGAAATCAAACGCCGGGAATTCGAGGAGCGCACCGCGGCTTTCCTCGAGCAGCTCGGCGAAACAGATACCCAAGAGATGGTGCGCCTTCTAAGACGTGCCAACGAAATTATCGACCGCAATCAAGAAAGGAGAGATGCCGAGTGAGGATTCTCAAGCTCTTTAAAAAGCATGTCCTGGCACTGTTCGCAGCTATCGTACTTATCGTAATCAGCTGCAACGCCGACCTGGCGCTGCCTACCTATATGAGCGACATCGTCGACGTGGGCGTGCAGCAAGGCGGCATTGCCTCGCCCGTGCCCGACACCATTCGCGCCGAATCGCTCGACGACCTCGAACTCTTTATGCGCGCCAAGGACGCCAAAGCTGTGGAGGCCGTGTTTAGCAAGGCTGACAAAAACGGCATTCGAACGTACAAGGGCACCGAGGAAGAGCGTGCCGATGGAGGCAAAATTACCGACATTATGAGCCTGCCCGAGACCGTCGTCCTTTCGCTCAACCAGGGCATCGACGCCGACTCCATGGGAGACATGACCGGCACGTCCAGCGAGAAAGACAGCGACGCCGCTCAGGCCATGCCCACGCCCGAGCAAATGGCAGCGATGACGCCCGAGCAGCTCGCCGAGATGCAGCAGAAGGCCGCAGCGGCGCAGAATATGCAAAAGCAGATCGACGCCGACGGCGGCAAGATCACCATGAAGAGCCTGCGCCTGGGTGTCGAGGGCGGTCTGGTAGACCAAAGCAAGCTCGTCGAGGGCGCCAACGAAATGGCGGACAAAATGGGCTCCATGTCGGGCTCCATCGTCACCCAGCGCGCCGTGAGCTATGTACAGGACGAGTACAAGGCGCAGGGCATCGACCCCGCCGACGTGCAGAACGCCTACCTGGGCCGCATGGCGACCACGATGTTTGGTCTGTGTCTGGTGTCGCTGGTCGCCACCATCCTGACCGGTGCCGTGGCTTCGCGCACCGCCTGCTCCATCGCACGCGACCTGCGCCGCGAGACCTTCAACAAGGTTATGCACTTCTCGCCGGCCGAGGTGGGCAAGTTTAGCCAGGCCTCGCTCATCACCCGCTGCACCAACGACATTCAGCAGATTCAGATGGCCGCAACCCTGTTTATCCGCATGTGTCTGATGGCGCCCGTCATGGGCATCGTCGCCGTCATGCGCGTCCTGGCCAACCACACCGGCCTGGAGTGGACCATCGCCGTGGCCATCATCGCGGTCTCGGCCGTCGTCGGCGTGCTTATGGGCCTCACTATGCCCAAATTCAAAAAGATGCAGAGCTTTGTGGACCGCGTGAACCTTACCGCCCGCGAGCTGCTCGACGGCCTTATGCCTATCCGCTCGTTCAACCGCGAGGAGCATGAGCTCGAGCGTTTTGACAAGGCTTCGCTCGACCTGATGACCACGCAGCTCTACACCAACCGCGCCATGAGCTTTATGATGCCGCTCATGATGCTGGTCATGAATTGCATCACCGTGCTTATCGTCTGGTTTGGCGCGCAGGGCGTGTCCGACGGCGTGATGCAGGTCGGCAACATGATGGCGTTTATCTCCTACACCATGCAGATCGTCATGGCGTTTATGATCCTCACCATGGTTTCGGTCATCCTGCCCCGCGCCGAGGTCGCAGCCGAGCGCGTGGAAGAGGTCATCACCTGCCCCACGAGCATCAACGACCCCTCCTCGCCCAAACTGCCCGCGACCAGCGCGTCACGCGGTGAGCTCACCTTCCGCGACGTGAGCTTCCAGTATCCCGATGCCCGCGCCGATGTCATCAGCGGCGTGAACTTCACCACGCATGCCGGTCAGATGCTCGGCATCATTGGCTCCACGGGCTCGGGCAAGTCCACGCTCGTGCAGCTGATTCCGCGCCTGTACGACGTCACAGGCGGCAGCATTTCGCTCGACGGCATCGACGTGCGTGACATGACCCTTTCCGAGCTACGCCGCCGTATTGGTTATATCCCGCAGCAGGGTCGCCTGTTCTCGGGCACCGTCGAGAGCAACCTCAAGTTTGCCGGCGATATGGTGAGTGACGAGGATATGCGCCAGGCGGCACGCGTCGCCCAGGCGGAGGACTTTATCGCCGAGCGCGAGGGCGGCTACGACTCCCCCATCAGCCAGGGCGGATCCAATGTCTCGGGCGGCCAGCGCCAGCGCCTGGCCATCGCCCGCGCGTTGGCCAAAAAGCCCGAGGTCGTGGTGTTCGATGACTCGTTTAGTGCCCTCGACTACAAGACCGACGCGCGCCTGCGCGAGGAGCTGGCCAAAAACGTTACCGACGCCGCACTCGTGGTCGTGGCCCAGCGCATCGCGACCATCATGCACGCCGACCAGATTATCGTGCTCGACGACGGCCACGTGGTGGGCACTGGCACACACGAGGAGCTGCTGCACAGCTGCCCGGCGTACCTGGAGATCGCACAGTCGCAGCTTTCCGCCGAGGAGCTGGGGCTTACCCAAGAAGAAATTGCAGCCGTCACGGAAGGAGGCGAGCGCTAATGGCAGACGAGACCAAGACTCAGATTCCCAAGCCCACCCGCCGGCGCGGTCCTATGGGCCGTATGGGTGGCATGGGCCGCGGCGAAAAGGCCAAGGACTTTAAAGGCACCATGAGGCAGCTGCTCGGCTATATCGGCCAGCACAAGATTGCCGTGTTTGCTGCCGTCGCCTTTGCCGTGTGCTCGGTCATCTTTAACATTGTGGGGCCCAAGGTGCTCGGCCAGGTTACCACCAAACTGTTCGAAGGCCTGGTTGCCAAGGTCAACGGCACCGGCGACGTCGACTTTGACTGGATCGCCAAGACGCTCGGCTTTTTGCTCTGCCTGTATCTGGCAAGCTCTGTTTGCAGCCTCATCCAGGGCTGGCTCATGACCGGCGTCACGCAAAAGATCTGCTATCGCATGCGCAAGGAGATCGCCGCCAAGATCGCTGTCGTTCCAATGAGCTACTTCAACGGCCACAGCAAGGGCGACGTGCTCAGCCGCATCACCAACGACGTCGATACGCTGGGCCAGTCGCTCAACCAGAGCGTGACCCAGCTCATCACGTCGGTGACGCAGATTATCGGCGTGCTCGTCATGATGCTGTCGATCAGCCTGCCGCTCACCGGCGTCACCGTGCTCACGCTGCCGGCCGCCGCGATTATCCTGACCGTAATGATTCACTTCTCGCAGCCATACTTCCGAGAGCAGCAGCAGGTTCTGGGTGCCGTCAACGGCATTATCGAGGAGGATTTTGCCGGCCAAAACGTCATTCAGGTGTTCGACCGCGCCGAGGCCTCAATCGAGGAGTTCGACCGTCAAAACGACCGCCTCTTTATTAGTGGCTGGCGCTCGCAGTTCCTGTCGGGCCTGATGATGCCGCTTATGAGCTTGGTGGGCAACATGGGCTACGTGGGCGTCGTCGTGGTGGGCGCGCAGCTCGCACTGACCGGCAATGCCACGCCCGGCGACATCCAGAGCTTTATCCAGTACGTTCGCAACTTTACGCAACCCGTGCAGCAGCTGGGCAACGTGAGCAACACGATGCAGTCGATGGCCGCCGCCACCGAGCGCGTGTTTGAGTTCCTGGCCGCGCCCGAGGAGGAGCAGAAGGCCGACGCGCAGATTCCCGAGAAGCGCCCCGGCCACGTGGAGTTTGACCATGTGAAGTTTGGCTACACGCCCGACAAGACCATCATCCACGACTTTAGCTGCGAGGCGCAGCCCGGCCAGACCATCGCCATCGTCGGTCCCACCGGCGCCGGCAAGACCACGCTCATCAAGCTGCTGCAGCGCTTCTACGATGTGGACGGCGGTTCGCTGCGTGTCGAGGGCGTCGACGTGCGCGACTGGGACCGCGCGGCGCTGCGCGGCGAGTTTGCCATGGTGCTGCAGGATACCTGGCTGTTTAACGGCACCATCCGCGAGAACATCCGCTACGGACGCCCCGACGCGAGCGATGCCGAGGTCGAAGCCGCTGCGCGCGCCGCACGCTGCGACCACTTTATTCATACGCTCGCCGGTGGCTACGACTTTATGATTAACGAGGAGGGCACCAACCTGTCGCAGGGTCAGCGCCAGCTCGTGACCATCGCCCGTGCCATTTTGGCCGACCGCCCGGCGCTGATTTTGGACGAGGCGACCTCCAACGTCGATACCCGCACCGAGGAGCTCATTCAGCGCGCCATGGATGCGCTGATGCAGGGCCGTACAAGCTTTGTCATCGCGCACCGCCTGTCCACGATCCGCAACGCCGACGTGATCTTGGTAATTCGCGACGGCGACATCGTCGAGAAGGGCACGCACGACGAGCTGCTCGCCCAGGGCGGCTTCTACGCCGACCTGTACAACTCGCAGTTCGACGAGGCGGCGTAAAACCGGCGGCAAACAACCGCAATACCCAAAGAATGGGGGCGCAGGACAACCAGCGCCCCCATTTTTTGTTCTGCGGACCTCGAACCACCTCCCCTGGGACCTGATTAACAGCCCCTTCCAAGCCACGTGGCATCATTCCATTCCAGGACCCGCCAACGTTTGCCCAGGTAAAACCTGCCAAAATAAACCTGTCCCTTTTTGGCAGGTTTCGGGGTGACAAGGACTTGCACTTTAGCGTGCGACAGCGGATAATGCCGAGCATTCGAGAATTCGCCAATTGTTGCCGTTAATTGATAAAGGAGGCCCCATATGACCATGGATTTCAAACGCAGGCTGCCGATCCCCATGGAGATCCGCGAGGAAATGCCGCTTTCCGCCGAGCTTACCGCTAAGAAGCAGGCATTCGACGCCGAGGTCGCCAAGGTCTTTACCGGCGAGGACGCGCGCAAGGTGCTCATCATCGGCCCGTGCTCTGCCGATCGCGAGGATTCGGTCCTCGAGTACATGAACCGCCTGGCCAAAACCGCCGAGGAGGTCAAGGACAAGCTCATCATCATCCCGCGTGTCTACACCAACAAGCCGCGCACCAAGGGTACCGGCTACAAGGGTCTACTGCACAATCCCGACCCCGAGGCGCCCGATGACCTGCTCGAGGGCGTCAAGGCCATTCGCCACATGCACCTGCGCGTCATCGAGGAGACCGGCTTCTTTACCGCCGACGAGATGCTCTACCCCTCTAACTATCAGTACCTTGTCGATCTGCTGAGCTACGTCGCTGTGGGCGCGCGCTCGGTCGAGAACCAGGAGCATCGTCTGGTGTCGAGCGGCATTTCGGTGCCTGTGGGCATGAAGAACCCCACCGCCGGTTCCACCACCGTTATGCTCAACTCCATCTACGCCGCCCAGGCACACCAGAGCTTCATCTTCCGCAACTGGGAGGTCGAGTGCGACGGCAATCCGCTCGCGCACGCCGTTATGCGTGGCTACATCGGTCTCGACGGTCGTACCTACCCCAATTACCACTACGAACACCTGGAACGCCTGGCCGAGCGCTATACCGAGCATGCCGGCTACGCCAACCCGGCGGCGGTCATCGACTGCAACCACGACAACTCAGGTAAGCGCCCGCTGGAGCAGTACCGCATTTGCAAGGAGGTGCTCGACAGCTGCCGCCGCAACGAGTCCATCTCCAAGCTGGTCAAGGGCTTTATGATCGAGTCTTACCTTGAGGACGGCAACCAGCCGGTCGATGGCGGTGTCTTTGGTAAGTCGATTACTGACCCGTGCCTGGGCTGGGAAAAGACCGACTACCTCATCCACGAGATCGCAGAGCGGGTTTAGAGTTACGGCGTTTTGCCAAACGCCGTAACCGGCCGACGCTACAAGCCCGCCAGCGCGGCAATCTGCCTTTCAACTTCGGCGGTATGACCAAAAAGTCAATGCCGCCTCGTTTCAAGGCACCTTGCTCGCTCTGGCGGGCTTTCGCTGTCGTTGCCAAGACATCGGCGTTGCCAAAGCCGGCACTTGGGGACGCTTCTTTTGAGGTAGTCGTGACAGTTAGGGACGTTCCTTTTCTGCCGGCAGTCTGGGACATTCCTTGAGGTAGTCGTTGGGGACGCTCTTGTTTGACTAGTCGTTTAAGAACGTCCCCAATGACTACCCAATTGCCACCTCTCCGTCCCCGAGGTATCGGCGCTCGTCTGCCGAATGGTTGATGCGGCAACGATGTCGCCATGTCACACTCATAGGTGGCCTGACCCAACCTGGAAGGAGCCTCCATGAGCCTTGACAACGTAACCCTGCGCGCCGCCACGCTCGATGACCTGGCCGGCATCGCCGCCATCTACAACCAGCTGTGGTGCAACACGCTGCGCAACCGCGGCGACGTCGAAGCTGCCGATTTCTGCGCGCGCTTTAACATCGCCATGCAGCTGCAGCGCTCCCCCATCGCACTTGTCGCCGAGACCGAGGGCCGCATTATCGCCGCCTGCTGCATCGGCATCTTCGAAGACGGCAAGCCGCGCACCAATCCCACGTGGGAGCCCTACTATAACGAGATGTTCGCCCAGGCAACCGAGATGGCAAAGACCGCCGATGCCAAGCTCGAGGGCTCGCTCTTTGGAGACAGCCGCGAAAAGGCTACAGCGGATCGCTTTGCCGCCACAGGCAACGAATATGCCCAGGGTCAACTCAACTTGATTATCATTGTGCCTGAATGGCAGGGCAAGGGACTCGGCCGCGAGCTCATCGACCTTGCGCGCGCCGAGCTCGCCAAGGCAGGCTGCACCAAGTTCTTCCTGATGAGCGACTGCAACTCCGACTGGCAGTTTTACGAACACCTCAACATGAAGCGCATCCTGGAGGACCACAGCCAAGACACCGGCGACGGCTTTATCGTCTACATGTACGGAGGCACGCTCTAAGTACCCCTTCAATCAAGGCGAGCCGGGCACCCGGCCCTTGGCCTCTACCCAGGATTAACCCAGGGGGCCGGACCGCCCGTCCCTAAACCTGCCCGACAGCGCGATATCTCGTCGCCCGAGCGCGCCCCTCTTTAACGAGTGCGCCTTCCTCAAGCAAACCGTTGATAACCCGCAGCGTCACGTCGCGCCCAGTTCCCAGAGCGTCCGAGGCATCCTGGCGCGTAAAGCCGCGGGGCCGCTCAAGGGCAAAGCGAATCAAGGTGCGAGCGTATCCACCACGTCGCTCGTCCGAGACATCCTGTAGCATCGCGGACGCCTTGCACGCAACATCAAAGCCAAGCTCCTCCACGAGCTTGGCACGCACCTCGTGGCCGCAGTCGCCATTCATCGACACGTGCCCCTCTCGCTGCGCTCGCACGGATGTAAACGCTTGCGAAACATCGGGCGGCAGCGCCCCTTCCCGCTCGAGCTGCTCATAATCGCTGTAATCCCCACGCAAGTTGGGACCGCTATTGCCACGAGGCGTCAGATGGGAATTGCGCACGGCATTGACGTTGGGCAGCGACAACCTAAACATTGCAGGGTAGGCGCAGACCTCGGGTTCCAACCCTTCCGCCTCATAGAGCGCGCGGATCCCCTTGAGGCCCGTTCCAAACGCCTCGACCATCCCCAGGCGCAAAAAGAGCAGTTGCAGCTTTGGATTCCGAGCGTCCGAGCCGCCCGCAAGCGCCTCCTCGACGCTGATGTGCTGCGGCCCTCCCGCATTGGTAAATTCAAGCGCCGTACGGCTCATCTTGATAAGAGACGCCACCGAAGATTCGTAGTCGCGATGGATAAACAGGTTCAGAATTCCCTCTCGAACAGCCTCGCGGGGATAGTCGTCCTTATCTATGCGATCAAGTCTTCCCGGCACAAAGTACATACGCGTTGCGTTCGATATATTGAGGAACCGTTCGATATCCTCTATCTGCCTAAAGATCGAGCCCTCGCCATCCTGACGGTCGATAAACTCGGTATACGCATCGTCGTTGAAGAGGCCAGCGCGGACTGCAAAGGGGTTTTGGTCAGAGACCAGCAGTGCCAAATTGGTGTAAAAGCCCAGCTCATCGATAAGGCCGAGATTCTTTTGAGAGGTTTGATCAAACGTAATCTCCGCGCGCCTAAAGACCCGCTCGGCTTCAAAAAACGTCAAACTCTGTTCATGAGAGCGCGCGGTCTCAAAATAATCGCCGTCGGTGCGCTTGATCATCGAGCGGATCTGGGCCATCTCGATGGGCACGTTGGCAGGACCCAGGCGCCGATATACCCCGGCGGGAACAAATCCCTTCGAGCACAGGCAGTACGGCTTGTGAGGACCCGCTTCCACCTCGATTTTCACCAACGCTGCGCCATCGATGTCCAATGCGGAGACCGTCGTGATTTCAGAAACGTCGGGATACACGCCATCGGTTATTGCATTAGAGCATTGAAGCATGGTGGCATCGATATCGTCCACGCCGACGATGCTGCCAAAATCGTCGATTCCGATATACAAGGTACCGCCATTCGAATTGGCAAACGCCACCACAGCTTTGAGCAGCTTAGGGGTAAATGTGCACTTGAACTCCACGGTCTCACTTTCAACAAGCTGCATGCTACCCCCTATCATCGACTATCGACGATTCTAGACCAACTATCGACGATAAGCAAGGCCCCCTGGTACCCTCGCTTAGACCCGAGCGCCCGCGTGCAATGCTGCCCGCCGCACGCAAAAGGGCCCGCCAGCGTGTGCGCCAGCGGGCCCCAGGTCATATCGACACTACCCCGTGTGCCGTGCAACCGCCTCTACTTGCAGCGCGCCTTGGGCTGCTGCTGGGTGATGCAGTGGATGTTGCCGCCACCATAGATGACCTCGCGCGTCATGATGCCGATGACCTCGCGATCCGGATAGGCGGCTTGAATATCCTTGAGTGCCTGGGCATCGTTGGGGTCGCCAAACTGTGGCACCAGCACTGCGCCGTTGACGGGCAGGAAGTTGAGGTAGCTCGGCTCGAAAGCATCCTCGGGGGTACGCGGCAGCACGCCCTCGACGGGGTCAATCGTGCTGGCTTCCTCTTCGGTCATATATACCGAGGTCGCAGGCATAATCACCTTGTGGATCTTGAGCTTGCGGCCACGAGCATCCGTCGTCTCGGAAAGCGTCTTATACGCCTCTTGGCACTCCTTGTAGAACTTATGGCTGGGATCATCGGTCCACATGCAGCAGACCTCGCCGGGCGCACTAAAGCATGCGACGTCGTCCACATGACCGTTCGTTTCGTACGGATCGATACCGTCCTTGATCCAGATAACCTTCTCGATACCGAGATACTCAGAGAGCTTCTCCTCAATCTGCTCCTTGGTGTACTGCGGGTTGCGGTCCTCGTTGAGCAGACACATCTCGGTGGTCACGACGGTGCCTTGACCATCACAGTTGAACGAGCCACCCTCGAGGATATAATCCTCGGGACGATAGCGGTTAACCTGCTCGAGCTGTGCCACCTGCAAGCCAATGGAAGCGTCCTTGTCCCACGGGAAATACAGGCCGTCAATGAAACCGCCGTAAGCATTAAAGTGGAAGTGCGAAAGAGCAACCTCACCATTGTCATTAACGAGGAACGCCGGGCCGGGGTCGCGAATCCAGCTGTCGTTGTACTCCATGTGGATAACGCGCACGTTCTCAACGCCGTCGAAGATCTCACACACCGCGGGGAAGTCTTCGGTGTTAACGCCCACAGTGATGGGCTGAAAACGTGCAATGGTCTTGATGATCTCGGTGAAGACCTTCTGCGCCGGCTTGGCGCCGTAGCGCCACACGTCGGAGCGGTGCGGCCACAGAATCCAGGTACGCTCCTGTTCCTCATACTCGCCGGGCATATAGAACCCGTCCTTCTTAGGTGTGGACTCACTCTCGTAGATGGTCTTCATTTCAAGCTCCTAAATCTCGGTGCTTTTGCTTGACGAGACCATGATGCGGTCGCACCGAGATGTTCTCAATGGTCCCTCGAGCCCCTTTCAGCGACCGACGGTATACCATTCGCTGACCTAAAGTTCTATTCAGGCCGAGAACATGACATACTGGGTTCCACAATGGAAAGGACGCCCTATGCCCCCATGCAATAAACAGCAGACTATTGAGTTGGACAGTACGACCTGGACTGCTCTCAACGAGCTCGCGCTTGCAATCCACGCATCACACGGTGTCGATAAGCTGCAAAAGGAGACCCTCGAGGGAACGACAGGGCTCGTGCCCCATCGGATCGCCATGTTCGACCTGATCGAGGCGGCGGGCAGTGATGCCCCACGCTACGTCCACCCCGCAAGCAGCGGAATGGACGACCGCGCGCTGAGCGACTACTACAACCGCTACGCCGCGATGGACTATACAACATGGAGCTTTGACCTACATAAGGTCGGCGTCTACCGCGACCTCGACCTCGTCGACGTCGAGCGACGCGATGCCACGCCCATCTATCGCAAATGGATGGAACCGCAGGGCGTCTACTTTGGCTGTACGGCCACGCTCGCGCACAACGACAGCCCGCTAGGAAGCATCACCCTGTTTCGCGAACGCACGGCCGGAGACTTCACCGACACCGAGCTCGCAATCCTGCTCGAAGTCGCTCGGCACGCGAGCCTCGCGCTCGCCAACCTCTATCCTCGGGGCATTAAGCTCACCCAGACAGAAGACGCAAACCATCTGAACGCCTTCATTACAGAACACAATATCCAACCGCGCGAAGCCGAAGTCATGCGGCTCATGCTCGACGGCAAAACGAACAAACAAATGGCAAACGAGCTATTCATAAGCGAGTCAACCGTCAAGAAGCACGTCAACGCCATCTATCGCAAGCTCGGCGTCAGCAACCGCCTGGGCCTTATGACTGCCGCGCAAAACATCCTGCGAAATCAAAGGGCGCCCTCCATGCGGAGAACGCCCTTTGATTTCGCCATTTGAATTAGTGTCGGCTCTGGCTCAAAGAGTAGACAGGTTTATTTTGGCAGGTTTTATCTGGGCAAACGCCGACCGCCGCGGAGGAGCCACTCCACCTCGCGGCGGTCTTTTACCGGAAAAAACCAAGTGAGTAGACTTCTTGCGGAAGGCCAAGCACGCTCCAAAACGCCACAGCTCTAACCTGCGGTTTTATTGAGCGTTTGTCGCGATGTGCTCGGCAGATCCCAAAAAGCCTACTCACTTGCATCTGCCCATCCCCTTTGTGGTGGTTTGGAGCTCTCATCGGCGGGATGCTAGACTTGCGGCGTATACATTCGCGCCAAAACACGGGTCGCATACAGGAAAGGAGATGCCATGGCACCTATCGCACCGCTCAAGATGCTCATTGCTCCTGCCGCCAAGGCCTTCGTCCGCTTAAGCGGCTCACTTACCTACGATGATGTCCCCTGCGTCGTCGAGACGCGTTCGGACGGCTGCCCGTACCTGGGCCACGTCCCCTACTTTGCGCCCAAGCTCGCTTCCGATTCCGAGCACCGCGAGCAGTAATCCAAGATGCATCAAGCGCCGCGCAACTCGCGGCGCTACTGTTTTAGTGCAAAGTAATCTGACCCCTTTGCACCAACGCCGGGATTGTCGATACTGCGGCCGCGGCGCGATATGAGGCGCGAAACCTCGCCCAGCAACACGCCGATCACCACACCCATGAGGATCGGCAACTTTGACATCTCGGCGGGCGAGCTGTTAAGCGGCACGATTGTCGCAACAATCGAAAGCACGAGCTCTACCACCGGCACCGCAAGCGCTACCGCAAGCACCTTGCCCTCGAAGGGCGTGCGGAACACACGCGGGCGACCGTCGTATTTACGCAGACGCCAAAACGCCGGGAACATCGGGATATAGCTCATGAGCAGAAAGACGACGTTCATCGAGAAGAAGACCCAAAAGACGTCGGAACCTTCGCCCAGCGGAATCTGAAGTAGCAGCACCAAGCTGGCAAAACAACCGTTAATGAGTGCCGAGCCATTGGGCATGCCGGTCTTCTTGGACACCAGTGCAAAGGGGCGCGGCATGTTGCCATGGCGCGCGGCATAGCTCGCCACGTTGTTGACGCCAAAACTCCAGCAGATCATGTTGGCGAACAGCGTTACCAAAAATGCCACGCCCACGACCATTGTCAGCGGGTGAGCGCGCCCCACCATGGCGGCAACCGCGTCCACAATGCCCGAATCGAGCGAAAGCTGCTCGGTGGGAACCGCGGCTCCGATGCCGATGCCGCAGATGATATAGATTGCCGCAATGGCAACACCACCGGCGATAACCGCCTTGGGGATATCGCGCGACGGGTTTTTCATCGTGCTGGCAAAGGTCGCTACCACTTCGAAGCCCATAAAGTTAAACAGGATGATCGATAGGTATGTCAATGAATTGGTGTCGCCCAGATCTGGAATGAAAGTCTTGAGCGACATATCGTTGGCAAAGCCTTTATTGCAGGCAAACCAGATGCCGACGATTCCCACCACGGTGGTAATGAGCACCTTGATGACGGCGCCGCCATCCATGACCCAATCGGCCTCGGCCACCGGCTGCATTGCCATGACCGTGACGCCCCACACAAAGGCAAGCTCGATGGCAATTCGGACCCCAAGCGAAAATTCGATGCCCCATACCGCATTGATGACACTGGGGAACATGCAGGCGATACTTGCCACCCACAGTGGAAAGTTGACCCAATAGCACCAGGAGCAGCGGGCGCCCCAACGGTCGCCCAAGCCCAGGCGAACCCAATCGTACAGGCCACCCTCGGAATCGAACGCCGTACCGAGCTCGGCCACCACCAGGCCATAGGGAAGCAAAAACGTAATGATGAGGAAGATCCACCAGAAGAACTGCACGTTACCCATGGCAGATGCCGGAGCGGCCGCCTCGATGGTAAAGACAACGCAGATAACCGAGAGGATGACCTCGAACAGGGAGAACTTTTTACCTGCCACGACACGCTCCCCCTACAGCAAAAAGGATGGCATCTGTACCGAAGGCGCAGCCCAAGGTAGGGTTGCAGGCCGCGTCACCGGTGCAGGTGCCATCCCAAAGAGAAGAGAGGATGCAATTGTTGGACCAACGCTCGCGGAACAGGCGCGTGTAGATAACGATACGCTGGTACATAGATACTCCGATCAAAACGGTCGCGCTCGCAACCGGAAACTATCAGCAATTGAATACGCGTCTGACCTGGGAAATTCAAGCGAACAATTGGCCTAACCCGCAATAAATCCCAGATCAGACGCGTACTCAATCAAAGAGTCGGGCACTCCGAAGTAGAGGCAACGGAGTGCCCAAAGAAAAACCCAGCCGACCAAGACATCAAGCAGCAGCCCATCAATGCCCCGAGATGGGACGACACGCCACCTGTCCGCTTGACCGGCTGGGTTCCCGAAGCATCACGGCTCAGGAAGCCAGCCGATTAAGCGTCTGCGTGATTGGCTGGGTTTCCGAGGTGCGGCAGATTGCCCTGAAAGAGGAGGGCATAGACCTTAAGGGTCATGCCCGACGATTGAAGGGCAAGGTGCCGTGCCTCGGGAAGACAGACAACTACGCGGACGGCTCCTGCTGCGTGATGCAGTGGATGTTGCCGCCACCGAAGACGACCTGCTCGGACTGAACGCCGACGCACTTGTAGACGCCCTCGCCCCAGACCTCGTCGTAGATCTTCTGGAGCGTGTCGACGGCCAGCTGGTCGTTCTCGTCGCCGTACTGCGGGACGATAACGCCGTGGTTGGTCACGAGGTAGTTCATGTAGGAGGCGATTAGCGGCTCGTCGGGGACGCGCGGCTCGGCGTTCTCGTCGGCGTCGATGGTGTCGCAGGAGGCCTGATCCATGAACAGCGGGTTCACGGGCATGCAGAGCTTGTAGACCTTCATCTTGCGGCCCTTGGCGTCAACGGCGTTGGAGAGGGTCTCGTATGCAGCGTGGCACTGCTCGTAGAACGGATACTCGGGATCGTCGGTCCAGATGCAGGCCATGACGCCCGGGGCGATGAACGTAGCAACGTCATCGATGTGGCCGTTGGTCTCCTCGGGGTCGATGCCCTCCTTGACCCAGATAACCTTCTCGACACCCAGGTAATCCTTGAGGTGCTCGTCCATATAGGCGCGAAGCTCCTCGCTCCAGGGCTCAAACTTCTTGTGGAACTTGGGCCAGATGGACTCGGGATCCTCTTCCTCCTCCAGGACCGCAGAGCAGGTGCGGCCCGGGGAAAGCAGGCACTGGTCGGTCACGACAAGGGTGCCCTCGCCGTCAACGGTGATGGAGCCGCCCTCGAGGATCATGTCGTCGGGACGATAGCGACGGCAGCCGGAGAGCTCAGCCATCTTAAGGGCGATCTGCTCGTCCTTGTCCCACGGGAAGTACAGGCCGTCGACGAGGCCGCCGTAGGCGTTGAAGTGCCAGTGGTTGGCGCGCTTCTCGCCCTTGCCGTTGATGACGTAGGTGGCGGCGGTGTCGCGGAACCAGGCGTCGTCGGTGGTCATCTCGATGACGGTGACGTTCTCGTCGTTCTCGAAGACGGCCTTGCAGTTGGCGTAGTCGACCTGGTTGGCGCACATATAGACCGGGGTGAACTCGGAGATGGCGCGGGCGATGGCGGCATACTGCTTCTGAGCCGGCTTGGCGCCGTGGGCCCAGGTGTCGGTGCGGTGGGGCCAACCCATCCACACGCGATCCTGCGGGGCGAACTCAGCGGGCATAAAGAAGCCGTCGGCCTTGGGGGTGGACTCGGACTCGGTGATCGTACGCATAAGATTTCCTCCAAATCGAACGATCGCTTGCTGCGGGCGGGTTACCCGCAGCCTAAAACCAAGAGATGGTAGGCGCCCGTTCCCCGGCAAAGGTCGGGGCGCCCGGCGCCGGTTTTCACGGAGTCGCACCGGCAAGCGACGACGTAACCAAGTGCGCGGAGACAAAACGCACGAAGGATACGGAAGAGAGATTGGGGTGGGCGGTGGTTACCGGAGCTATCGCTCACACCCACCCCGGGGAATGGTTAGCAAACCTGTCGCTTGGGCACGTCTCCGAAGAAGCTAGAGTGCCCGGAGTCGGGAGCGACAAGCCCGACGAAGCGCACGTTGGTACGCGAGGAGGGTTGGAGCCCCAGAACCGGGTGCCCTAGTTCTCCTCGGCCTCGGCGGCCTCCTCAGCGAGACGCTGAGCTGCCAGCTCGGGAGTGAGGCCCTTGTACTCGGTCTCGCGGCCCTTGGCGCTGACGACGCGGACAACCTCGCCGATGAGCAGAAGCACGATGAAGATAACGATCATCGGGAGCTTGTCGCCAATTTCAGCGGCAGAGAGCGGCACCAGCGTTGCAACGATGGCCAGGATCAGCTCGATGCAAGGGATGGCCAGCATGACCTTCATCATGGCACCCTTAAACGGGAACGTGAAGATGCGCTCGCGGTTGGGGTCGTTCTTACGAAGGTTGAGGAACGCCGGGAACATCGGGATATAGGTGAGCAGCAGGAAGACGACGGAGGTGCCGAAGAGCATCCAGAAGACACCGTTGGAGATGGCGTCGATGGGCACGAGCTGCAGGCACAGCACCAGGGAGGCAACGATGGCGTTGACCAGGTTGGCGCCGTTGGGCATGTCGTCATCCGAGATCATCGAGGCGAAGACCTTGGGCATGTTGCCGTGCTCGGCAGCATAGCGAGCAACAGAGTTGACGCCGAAGGACCAGGCAGCCATGTTGGCGAACAGGGTGATCAGGAAGGCAATGCAGATGACCTTGAAGATCATGGAGTCGCCCACCATGGTCTGGACTGCGACGATCATGCCGTAGTCGGGGTCGATGGAATCGGCCGGCACCGCAGCGCCGATGCCAAAGCCAGCGAACAGGTAGATCACGGCGATGGACAGGCCACCGACGATGATAGCCTTGGGGATATCGCGAGCGGGATCGGCCATGTCGTCGGTCATGGTGCAGATGACCTCGAAGCCCATGAAGTTAAAGATGATGATCGACAGGTAGCCGAGAGCGTTGGTGTTGGTGAGCTCGGGCAGGAAGGTGGCAGCGGACATGTCGTTCGCAAAACCGTTCTCCATGGCATACCAAATGCCCAAAGCGCCAACGATAACGGCGACGGCGACCTTGATGATGGCGCCGCCGTTAAGGACCCACTCGGAGTCGGCCGCCTTGGAGCGGCCCATGAGGTAGACGATCCACACAAAGGCAAGATCGATACCCATCTTGGCGATCAAGTTAAACTCGACGCCAAAGACCATGCCCAAAATGTCGGGGAACATGGTAGCCAGCGAGGCGATCCACAGCGGGTAGTTGACCCAGTAGTAATACGAGATGCGGGCGCCCCATTTGTCGCCCAGGCCATCGCGTACCCAGTCGTAAATGCCGCCCTCGCCGTCATAGGTGGTACCGAGCTCGGCAACAACCATGCCGTAGGGAAGCAGGAAGGTCAGGATCAGGAAGATCCACCAGAAGAACTGCTGGTTGCCAATGGCAGCAGCAGGAGCGGCGGCCTCGCAAACGAAGACGACGCAGATGATGGTCGAAATGACCGTCAAAAAGGAAAGCTTTTTCTTTCCGTCGCTCATGATGAGCTCCTTCGCTCAGTCTTGGACAGATCCGAGGCCCTAAGGTATTAAGGCAATTGCTTGGGCCTCGGTGAGCGGGCGACAGGAGACGAGCATCCGCCGCCCGCAAACGTGCGTTTAGCAGGCTTAAGGCTTAGAGCTGCTCGAGAGCTTCGAGAGCGGCGTGGAGCTCAGCCTTGGCGGAGTACTCGACACCCTCGTCGTTGAGCGGGGTGCGCTTGCCCAGGGCGGCAAGGAGAGCACGGATGGAGTGCTTGCGGTTCTCGGCCTCGACCCAGCACAGGGAGCGCTCGGGATCGTCCATGACCTCGTCGACGACCTCCTCGTTGCGGGTGGCCGGCAGGCAGTGCATGAACTTGGAGTTGGGGCCGGCGAAGTTCATCATGTCCATGGTGACCTGATACTTGGGATAGAACACGTCCATGTAGTTCTCGCCCGAGACCTCCTCGTCGTACAGGCCATACCACACGTCGGTGTAGATGAAGTCGGCGCCCTTGATGCACTCGATGTCGTCGGAGATGACGACAGAGCCGCCGGAGACCTTGCAGTTCTCCTCGGCGATGGCCATCATCTGCTTGCCGAACTCGGCGCGCTCCTCGACGGTGCCAACGTGCAGGCCGCCGTCGGGGATCTGGTGGCCCTTAGGTCCAAACTGGACAAACTTCATGCCGACCTTGGAGGCGATGAACATGAGGGAGACGCAGACCTGGGTGGCGTCGCCGATGAAGGCCAGGGTGCAGTCCTCGATATTCTTGCCCTCGGGGAGGTTCTCGAGCATGGTCATGAGGTCGCCCATCTCCTGCGTGGGATGGTTGAACTCGGACATGCCGTTGATGACGGGCACAGCGGAGCCCTCGGCGAGGCCGACGACGTCCTTGTGACGGTCAACGCGAGCCATCATGATGTCGAGCAGCGAGCCCATCACGCGAGCGGTGTCGCCCAGGGACTCGTGACCGCCGAGCTGGATGGTGCCAGGGCCATAGAACTGAGCATGGCCGCCGAGGTCGGTCATAGCGGTCTCGAAGGAAAGACGAGTGCGGGTGGAGACCTGCTGGAAGATCATGCCAAGGCTCTTGTTGCGGAGCAGGTGCGGATAATAACCGTCAACCTTGATGGCCTTCTTCATTGCCAGGCCAAGATCCTCGATAGCCAGGATCTGCTCTTTGGTGAAGTCGTTGGTGTCGATGAAATCCTTAGGCAGTGCCATGTCGATTTCCTTTCCGCCGGTCTTGCCGACTATTACTATGAGGCGCTCGTACATCACGCCTCGTGTTGACAAGACCATCATTCACCCGTATGCAATTTTTACCTAGTTTATTCGGGATTAAAGACCGTTCACGGAGTTACACCCCCTCTAAACCTATATAAACCCGCAGGTCAAGAGTTTACAGGGGGTTTACCATCTAGAACCGCGAACGGTATACGGCTATGCTGTATCTCGGCGCCTAATCCGCAATGAAACGAAGGGTTGAGACGTCTATATCCCACAAGGTATACAGGGCTCGGCCATAGAATAAATGAGATGGGACGGTGACAGATGAACACCCTGATGTTCTTCTATACCCTAGCGATACTCGTGATCTGTATTGTGACGGCGGTGCTCTCGCTTGCCGCCTATGCTTCATCTCGTCGACGCTTCTTTATCTATGGCAGCGGCGTATTTATCTGCTATGCCATCGAGATGACCGAGATTTTCTTTTTTGAATACACGCTGCAAAACCAGAGTTTTCCGGCCAGCGACTATTACTCAATTACCATGCCTGTGTTGCGGACCTTTGTGGCGACCGCTTCGCAGGCTTTTATTTGGCTCATTGCCATGGATTTGCTCGACAAGCATTCAAAAAAGCAGTTTGTCATTCCCGTCGCAACGTTCTTGCTGAGCGAGCTGCTGATTATCGTCGCTGTCCCCTACGGCCCCATTCATCAATGGCTCTACTACACGATGCGTCAGGTATTCCTTGTTTTCGTGGGGCTATATATCTTTTGGACGGCACGCAAGAGCACACAAGTCGAGCTGAAGGCACGCGTTAACAACCAACGAAAGCACCTGATTATCGGCGCTATTCTGGTCGGTTGCATCGTTGCCGAGGATTTCTACAACATTCTGATTGTCCCCATGAGTCTGGCGCCCTCTTGGCTGCAACTATATCTGTCCGAGCGCAACTTTAGCGAAAACGTCTTTGCCTGCTACTTTGTGATTCTGCTGATCATCTACTCCTACCACGTGCTTTCAATCCGCATGCAGGAGGCACCCGAGGAAAAGAACGTCAGCGATCTTGATCGACACATCGAAGAGCAGATGCCCTTCTATCGCAACGCCTACAAGCTCTCCAACCGTGAGACCGAAGTTATGCGTCTGGTTGTGCTGGGCAAATCGAACCAAGAGATCGCTGACGAGCTATTCCTTGCCGTGGGCACCGTCAAGACCCACATCCACAACATCCTGGTCAAAACCGAGCAGCAAAACCGCACGACGTTGATCCTCCACTTTTGGAAGCGATAACCTGCCAAAAAGGGACAGGTTTATTTTGGCAGGTTTTATCTGGACAAACGTCGGCCGCTGCGAGGGAGTTGCCTTCCCTCGCGGCGGTCTTCTAGCAGCAAAAACCAAGTGAGTAGACTTCTTGCAGGAAGCCGAGCACACCCCAAATCGCCACAGCGCTGACCTGCGGTTTTACCGAGCATTTGTCGCGATGTGCTCGGCAGATCCAAAAAAGTCTACTCACTTGCATCTGAGGCGTACCGGAAAGGCAAAAAACCGCCGCGGAAGGGGGCCGACTCCCTCCGCGGCGGTTGTTTGCGTTGGTTTTGCGACGGTTTTGCCCGTCTGCTACTCGCTGTAGCGGGTGGCGATGGCAGCTTGTACCATGCCGGCGCTCATGAGGTACGTCACCAGGAAGTAGCCACCATAGGCTGCCAGGAAGATCGCACAGGTGAGGCCCACGGTGCCGCCGATGCTCATATTTCCGAATATGCTCACCAGCTCGATGATCACCTTAAGTGCCACAAAGGAGTGCGCTAGGCCCACTGCCAGCGGGAACAGGAAGAATACCGCTTGCTGCGCCATCACCGAATGGCGAATCTGGCGGTCGTCGCAGCCGATCTGTGCCAGCACACGATAGCTGCGGCTGCCATCGGCCACGTTGGAGAGTTGCTGGATCGACAGAATCGCCGCGCATGCAACGACCAATACAAAGCCGATGTAGATGGCTAGGTAGCTAATAAGACCGTTCATTTGCGCTGCTTGCGTGTACATCTCGGAGCGTGTGATGAAGGTTCCCCACGACCCCGGCTTCTTGCCGTCAACGAGCAGATCGTCGAGCAGAGTGTATTTAATGCTCTCGTCTGCCTCGGTCGTATCCATCCCCTGTTTGTAGTTAACGAGCAGGCTACTGGAATACGGCTGCAGATTAAGTTGGGACAACAGCTCGTCGGCAACGACGACGGTACCCGGATTACTGCCCATCGCCGAGTTGGCGATGGCCGCCGTATCTTCGTCCGACTTATCGGTTGCGGGCTTGAGCGTATGCCCGCCCAAGGTAAGGGCATGGCCACCAGCCATATACTTGGTGTACAGGTCGACCAGCTCGCCGCCCATATCACACGTGAGCAGATACTGGTCGTGACCGATGTGCACCGGCTCCTCACCCATCATCTGACGCAGTTTGTTGTACTGGCTCGCCGGCGTCACAAACAGACCCATCGTATCGGCATTGCTACCCCCGAACGCCTTGGGAAGCTTTTCGCCCATGATCTTGCACATCTCACTTGGGGTCACCGAAGGATTCGAGCCGCCAAACGGGTAACTCAGATACGAATCGATCTGCACATGCTCACCGGCAACATCGGCGATATCGACCTTCTTGCCGGTCTCGTCGTTGTTGTCCGCCGAACTGTCCCTGCCGTGCCATGCGGGGTACAAATCGACCGTTGTATCGGCCGGCACCATGCGATCGGCTTCATCAGACGGATTGACGTACTCTTTGTAGTAGTCGAACGTATCGGGCGTGTAATAGACATACGTCTGAGACACGTCTACAGGGTTATAGCGCTCCAGGTTTTCGTTCATCACGTTGGCAATCGACATACCGCACGTCACCGAGGTGATGGCCAAAAACAGGAGCATCGCGATGACGCCCATCGAAAAGCACACCGTGTTGACCTTGGCCGCAAGCTGGCGCACGGTAAACATGTTGAGGCCGCGCCAATACACGCCGCGCAGGCTCTGCAGCAGCTTGATGAGCATGCCCGAGAGTCCCCAGAACAGGGCAAAGGTGCCCACGGTAACCATAGCGGTCGTAATACCAAACTGGTTCATGGCCTCTTGCAGCTTGCTGTCCGTCGCGGTTAGCGGGAACCCATCACGTAGCAGACGGTAATAGGCCACGCCCACAAGCACCACGCCCACGGCAAAGATGGCAATCGCGATCCAGGGGTTGCGTGTCTTGATGCTCTCGTTGCGACGCTCGGCACCCATAAGCTCGATGAGTTTGGTACGACGCACGGCACGAAGGTTCAGCAGTAGCGTGAGCACAAACATTACGAGCATGCAGGCAAGGGTCAGGTTGAACGCATGCACCGAGAAAAAGAAGTGGAAATTGGCGATCTGTGTCTTAAAAAGCGAGGCCGTAAAGAACGTCATGAGCTGGGAGAGTCCCACACCCAGCACAATGCCGACGACAAAGGCCACGACCGATACTATCACGGTCTCGAGCGCCATGATCGTGGCGACGCGCCCGCGCCCCATGCCGAGCACCTGGTACAGGCCAAACTCCTTTTTGCGGCGTTTCATGATGAAGTTATTGGCATACACCATCAAAAAGGCCATGACACCGGCCAAAAAGTACGTCAGGTCGCCGAGCATGCTGCCCATTACCTGCGCCAAGCCCTTTTCATCGATTCCGGCGATGTCGACCTGCATCGAGATGGTGTTAAAGGCATAGAAGACCGTGACGCCTAGGGTGAGCGTCAGCAAGTAGACGAGGTAATCGCGGCCGGCGCGGCGGACGTTGCCCCAAGCGAGTTTACAGAGCATCGGAGCCCTCACCGCCCATCATGGCAACGACCTCCATAATGCGGTCGAAGAACTCTCGGCGGTCGGTATCGCCGCGGCGCAGCTCGGTGAAGATCTTGCCGTCGCGAATAAACAGCACACGGCTCGTGTAGCTGGCGGCAAAGCTGTCGTGCGTGACCATGAGTACCGTGGCGCGCAGGCGGCGATTCAGGGCCTCCAGGCTCTCGAGCAGCAGACGAGCGCTTTTGGAGTCGAGGGCGCCGGTGGGCTCGTCGGCCATAATCATAGTGGGGTCGGTGACGAGCGCGCGAGCCGCGGCAACGCGCTGCTGCTGACCACCGGACATCTGGTAGGGATACTTGTCGAGCACCTGGCTGATGGACAGGCGCGCTGCCACATCCTGCACGCGGGTCGAAATCTCTGCCGAGTTTGCGCGGGCGATGGTGAGCGGCAGGGCGATGTTCTCGCGTGCCGTGAGCGTATCGAGCAGGTTGGAATCCTGGAAGATAAAGCCCAGCTCCTCGCGGCGGAACTGCGAGAGCTTGGCCTGCTTCATGCGCGTCACATCCTGGCCGTTGATGCGGATGGCGCCACTCGTGGCGGCATCGATGGTCGACACGCAGTTGAGCAACGTCGACTTGCCCGAGCCCGAGGCTCCCATGATGCCGACGAATTCGCCGCGGTTGACGGTAAAGTTGACGTCGTTGAGCGCGCGGGTCACGTTGCCCAGCGCTCCATATACCTTTTCGAGATGCGCGACCTCCAGTACCGGGGTCGCCATTTGGGTGGTTTGCATACCGAGTCCTTTCTTGCGATTAGTCTACGGCATCTATAGTCGCAAGGAGCCGAGTCGGCTACCATCGATATGGCTTACGCTTGCCTTACCGTTGTGTAAGGTAAGGGTAGCCTGCCATGTGTTGATGTGGAGAGAGGACTCCTGTTGAAGACTGTTCATGTTGCCGCTGGGATCATTCGCAAGGATGGATCTGACGAGCTGCTTGCCGTGCAGCGCGGCTACGGCGACATGCAGGGACTGTGGGAGTTCCCAGGTGGCAAGCTCATGCGCGGCGAAACACCCGAAGACGCTGTGCGCCGCGAGCTTATGGAAGAGCTACAGGTAAAGGTCACCAACCTACGTGATTTCTACACCGTTGAGTATGACTACCCCGATTTTCATCTCTCAATGGAGTGTTACTACTGCTCGCTGGCTGATGAATCCGATGAGCCCCAGAAGCACGACCGCCAGCTCGATATCCGCTGGATTCCGCGCACCTCGCTTGCCACGGTGGAATGGATGCCCGCCGACAAGGGGCTCATTGATGCGCTGATTGAGCTGAAGGAAGACCGGCTTGAGGCTAATGGCGCTGCCAACGATACCGAGACCACGGCCGACGAGCCCGCTACCAAACCCAAGCGCAAGCCTAAGCGCCACAGCAAAAAGCGCCCCAAGCCCGGCCTGCTGGACGGCATCGATACCTCGGACCTCTCCGCTGACGAGCGCGAACTGGTCCGCCGTCGAGCCGCCATCAAAAAGTCCATGAAGGGCAACAAGCGCGCCAACACCAAGCCCGAGCTGCTCGTACGTCAGCGCCTACGGGCCGCGGGCCTTACGGGCTATCGTTTGGAATGGAAGGTACCCGGCAAGCCCGACATCGCCTTCCCCGGCCGCAAGATCGCCATCTTCGTCAACGGTTGCTTTTGGCACCGCTGCCCCAAGTGCAACCCAAGCCAGCCCAAGCGCAATGTTGAGTTTTGGGAGGCAAAGTTCCGTCGCAACGTCGAGCGCGACCGTGCTGCTGTGGCAGCGCTCACTCAAATGGGCTGGACGCCCATAACCATCTGGGAATGCGAACTCAAAAAAGACCGCATCGACGCCACGATGGAAAAGGTCATCGAGCAGGTGCGCGCCACAGAGCCGCAGCGCTAACAGCGAGCATTCACACGCTCCGCACGTCCGCGCCACATCCACGTCACAAACCTTAGAAAGCCCTTAAGCTCAAAACCTTTCAAGAGTGTTACTCGATACCTCTGACCTGCAGTTTCATCGTAACACCAAACCAGGTTAAGCCTTTCTTTAGCGCTTCTTTGCGGCAGCCGCGGCATAATACTGCCAGCGCACGGGACCTAGCAGCAAACCCCGAGCGCAACCTTTTGGTGGACATCGAGGAGGCCGCATAAGCATGCATTCTTCCAATGACGCAACACAGCAGCCATCCCTAACACATGCAGACCTTTTCTCCTTCCCCCCGACACAGAGAAACGGTCTCCTCGACTCCCCCACCACAAAAGCAAAACGCTCAACCGACCAGAACCTCAACTTGCGAGCATCGTTCGAAAAGCTCCAAGCATCCCTAAACAAGGCGTTCCCCGAACAGGCAAGAGTAATCTAAGCCCATTGCGCTTTATACTGATGCCATGCGAAACATGGATCACATAGAATTGCACCGCGGAGGACGCGAGGAAGCGTTTCCCGAGACCGCCGAAGACTGGCCCTATATTGCCGAACGCGCAGAATTCGCTCGCTATCCGGGCAATTCCGTCCCCTGGCACTGGCATTCCGAAGTTGAGCTTTTCTACATGGAGCAGGGAGCGATTGACTATCGAACGCACGCGGCTCATGAGCACGTACGCTTTGAGGAAGGGTCCGCCGGCTTTATCAACGGCGGCGTTTTGCACAGCACGCTGCAATCACCCAATTCGGCGCCAGCCATTCAAATGCTGCATATCTTTCAGCCGTCGATGCTCGGCGATCCCGCGGGACGTCTCCAAAAGCGCTACATCAACCCATTGCTTCAATGTCGAGGCGTCGATGTGCTCAAATGGTCGCCCACCAATCCCGACGATATGCCCTTTATCGATTTGCTGAAGAGCTCCTTTAGCCACGACCTTCAACGGCCGCAGAACGAGATGGCGCTTCGAAATAGTTTGTCAGAGCTCTGGATTCAGATTAACGCCAAGGCCGAACCGCTCTTTTCTTCCGACGGCGCCTCTTGGATGACCAGCCGCGACGTACAGTTCAAGGCAATCCTGGACTTTATCCGCGCAAACTATGCAGCCGCTATAGATGTGCCCCAGATGGCATCTGCAGCCGGCGTAAGCGAAAGAGAGTGTTACCGCATTATCGAAACTTGTGCAGGAACGACCCCGGCGGCATATCTACGCGCATACCGCATAAACCGTGCTTGCGAACTTTTGGCACACACCACGCGAACGGTACAGACAGTCGCGCGCCAATGCGGATTTATAACAGCAAGCCATCTTGGCCAGGTATTTAAAGAACAAATGGGGTGCACTCCTTCGAGCTATCGAGCAGCGAGGCAGAATCTCGATAGCACCAGGCAGAAATCCCGCTAGCCCTTCTTCTGTCACTGCATCAAACTTGCAGGCAAACAACAGAGAGGAGCAATCATATGAAGCACTTTGACCATATCGTATTTGACGTTGATGGGACATTGGCAGATACAGAAGAAAGCGTTCTGTCATCGCTTGTCCAGATTGTCCAAGAAGAGACCAGCAAAACGCTTCCCCGACACGAGCTTGACTTTGCCCTCGGCATACCCGGCAAGGATGCCCTTGAGAAACTTGGGATCTACTCGCAGGCAACGTTGGATCGCTGGTGCCAAGTTGCCGCCAGCTTTAAAAGCACCATCAGCGTGTTTCCAGGTTTGCTTGAAGTCATCGCAACACTCGCCGATAGCGGCTGCAAACTTGGTATCGTCTCCTCACGTGCGCGCGACGAATACGCAAAAGAAATTGCACCCCTTGGTTTCGATAAGTATTTTGAGCACATCATCCTTGTCGAAGACACAACCGAACATAAACCCGCACCCGCACCCATGCTCGAATATCTCCGACGTGCGGGCGCGAATCCTGGCAACGTCGTCTACGTTGGCGACACCGTCTACGACGAACAATGCGCAACTTCAGCAGGGGTCAGTTTTGCCCGAGCAGCATGGGGATCACACCAAGATATCCCAAACGCCACCTACAACCTCAAAACCCCCAACGACCTACTAACCCTAACAACCAAATAACCCACGCGTCCCACCCTTTCAGTCCCAACACCACAAGGGCGACGACCTCGAGTAGGTCAACCTGGGAGGGACGAGGGTTTAGTTCCCCAATCTTTCCGCAGGGGGCAAAAAAAGCCTCGCCGCACGAAGTGCGCAGCGAGGCTTTTTGCATGCCCGAGGACGATTGGGGAACTAAGCCCTCGTCCCTCCCCGGGATATGTAGCGAGTCGGAGTACCCTTGCTGTTACTCTGCTTTGCCCACAGAGTTGAGGTTGGTCATGCGGATCTTAACCAGCTCGGTGATCTCACGCATGCCCTCCTTGGCCGGCTTCTTGGGGTCGAAGCAGGCAGGGTTCTCGGCCATGTAGGCCATGAAGCCCTTGGTGTAGGCCTGACGCAGCTCGGTGGCGTAGTTGACCTTGCAGATGCCGTTCTTCACAGCCTCGGCAACCTGCTCATCGGGCACACCGGAGGTGCCGTGCAGAACCAGCGGCACGTCGACGGCGTCGCGGATGGCCTTGACCACGGACTGCTCGATGTGCGGATCGCTCGTGTACACGCCGTGGCTGGTGCCAACGCCAATGGCCAGCGAGGTGCAGCCGGTGCGCTCGACGAACTCCTTGGCCTCGGCCGGATCGGTGTAGGGGCTCTCGCCCTCAACCGCGGGACCGTCGTCCTCCTTGCCGCCAACCTTGCCGAGCTCGGCCTCGACGGGCACGCCCATGGCGCGGCCAGCATCGGCGACGGACTTGGTCAGGGCAATGTTGTCCTCGAAGGACTCGTGCGAACCGTCGATCATGACGGAGGTGTAGCCCGTGCGGAAAGCCTGCATGCAGCGGTCATAGCCATCGCCGTGATCAAGGTGCAGGGCAACGGGCACGGAAGCGCGCTCGGCGGCAGCCTTGACCATGCCGTAGAAGTAGTCCAGACCAGCGGTCTTAATCGTGCCCGGGGTGGTCTGCATGATGACGGGGGACTTGGTCTCCTCGGCAGCGGCCAGAACGGCCATAACAAACTCGAGGTTCTCGACGTTGAACGCGCCGACGGCGTAGTGGCCGGCCTGAGCGTCCTTGAGCATCTTTTCGGTGGTAACAAGTGCCATGAGCGTTTGCTCCTCTCCCTCGCCCGCATCTGGACATCGGGCGTAGTTGTTCACAAGGCGTTTTACCTTGCGTTTTGCTGCGCTCATTGTATGAAATTCAGCGGGTATGCATGTGCGAGATATTGTCATCGCGCGAGGTCCAACCTTCATTTTTGAAAAGCAAACGGAAGGGATCGAACCCGAGCGCGCGTGTTCGAAATTGAGTTTCGAGCCTTGATCATCTTTCTTTTATAGAAAAAGTAAGTAATCGAAAGGCGTTTTCTTACTTAAAAAGAAAATGAACGAAAATAGACTCAACACAATTCCTGCAAATTTCAGACGATGATGGAGCGAATATGACCCATGCAACAACCCGAGCTTTCGCCGATGAGCGTCGTTCCGCCATCATGGAGATGCTCGAGCATAACGCCTCGGTGCAGGTAGCAGAAATCGCCCAGACCTTTGGCGTGTCCTCCGTTACCGCCCGCGCCGACCTAGATGCGCTCGCCGAGTCCGGCAAGCTGCGCCGCACGCATGGTGGCGCTGTGTCGCTCCAGAAGCGACTGACCGTATCCACCCAGGATCGCCGTATCAACGTCAATGTCGCCGCCAAGCAGGCCATCGCACAAAGCGCCATCGAACTCGTCAATGACGGCGACACGGTGCTTGTCGACTCCGGCACCACGGCACTCGAGTTCGTTCGGCTCCTCGACCAGCGCGACGGCATCACCGTCATCACGGCCGACATTACCATTGCCGATTACATCGACGAGAGCATGCCCTCGGTCGATGTCGTCATGCTGGGCGGAGCGCTGCGCAAAGGTCATCGCTATCTGTACGGCCCACTTACCATGCAGGCGCTCCAAATGGTCCATGCCGACCTTGCCGTCATGTGCCCTGGCGCTTTTGTTCCCGGCTGCGGCTTTACGACCGACTTTCCGCAGATGGCCGAGACCAAAGCGGCTATGGTCGGTGCCGCTCGTCAAAGTGTCGCCCTCATGGACGCCAGTAAGGTCAACGGACGCGGCATGTACCGCTTTGCCGAGCTGACCGACGTCAACGCCATCGTGATGGACCGTGACCCTGACGATGCCGTTGCCACCTCTATCGCCGAGACCGCCGACGACGCCCGCCCGAGCCTCATCATCGCCAGCGCTTAAACAAAAACCACCACAAAGGTGCCCCTTTGTGGTGGTTTTGATCGCGAGCGAGAGACCAAAACGGAAAAGCCGCCGCATAGGTGAAGGAGATCTCCCATGCGGCGGCTTGGACACACAAAACAATGCATGCCCTAAGTTTGGATTACAGCTACAAAACGCCTTCGACGCTGTCTAGGATGCCGTCGACATTCTGCGTAGCGTAATCATCGGCAGTAATGACGCGAACGTTTTTAGCGCCCGCCTCTTCAAAAGCCTCTTTTGCATAGCCGACCTGCGGCCCCAGCAAAACGACATCGGCTTCGGCAATATGGTCCGCAGCGGTGGCCATCGGCGAAGCCTCAATCTCAATCTCGAGATTGCGCGTCTCGGCGACACTTTTGATTTTTGCAACCAGCAAGCTGGTCGTCACGCCGGTATTGCAACAGACGAGTACCTTTTTCATTAGGAGGCCCTGCCTTCCTCTTCAATCTTGCCTTTCGGCAAAACATCTTTCATTTGGAGATAGAGCATAGCGAACAAGATGTCTGCATGCTGCCTTTTCCAAATAACTTCCAGTTGTCTTCAAGCTCAAAAGAGGGGAGCCGGAGGATGGCGGCCGACTCCCCTCTTAGAAGAATGGAAAACAAGAACGATGCGCTATTTCTTCTGAACGTACTTGAGGCAGTCGAGCGTGACGGCGACGAGAATAATCAGGCCGGAGAACACGAACTGCAGGTTGGTGTCGATACCCAGAATGGTCAGTGCATAAGTCAAAGCAGTGAAGATCAGCACACCGACGGTGACGCCGGAAATCTTGCCGATACCGCCGGTAAAGGAAACACCACCGACGACGCACGCGGCAATAGCGTCCATCTCCCAGCCCTGGCCGTAAGCAGCGGAGCCGGAACCGACCATGCGGATGCACTCGAGCCAAGAGCCGAAGCCATACAGGATGCCCGCGAGGATGAAAGCGCCGATAGAGACGGCGAAGACGTTGATGCCGGAGACGGAAGCAGCCTCGGGGTTGCCGCCAACGGCGAACATGTTCTTACCGAAGGTGGTCTTGTTCCAGATGAACCACACGACCACGATGGCAGCGACGGCCCACAGGATAATCGTCGGGAAGCCGCCGATGCGCGGGGTGACCATGGCGGGAATCAGAGGATTGATTGAGCCGAAGGAAACACCCTTAGTGGCATAGGTGACAAGACCAAAGATGATGAGCATGTTGGCCATCGTCGAGATGAACCAGTGCATCTTAAACTTAGCGGTAAAGAAGCCGGCGATGGCAGAGAACGCGGTGCACAGAACAACGCAGACGACAAGCGCCAGGATAATCTGGGCCACGAGAGGCATGGTCGAGAAGTCGAAGGCAATGCCAAAGACCGTGCCGGTGTTGGGACCGGCGTGCATGATGATGGTAGACGCCACCATGCTCATGCCGACCATACGACCAATCGACAGGTCGGTACCGGTCTGGAGAATCAGGCCGGCAACGCCGAGTGCCAGGAACATACGAGGCGAAGCCTGCTGGAAGATATTCAGCACGTTCTGAGCCGTGAGCAGCTGAGTGCCCTTAACGACCGGAGTAATGGCGCACAGGGCAATAAAAACCAGAGCGATGGCGATATACAGGCCGTTGTTGAGCAGGAACGTACGCGTATTGAACGTGTATTTGTAGTTCTCCCAGCGCTGGGCCATGTTCTCGGCAAAGGTAAACTTGCCAATGCGGAGCAGATCGATCAGGTGATACTGGTAGGCAAAGGCCTCGTGCTCGCGATCCTTGATCTGCTGCAGCTCCTGCTGGTAGGTCACCTTGGCGTCGAACTGCTTGTTCTTGTAGACGTACTTTTCTTCTTTAATCTCGGCCTGGTCGGTGATACCGGCAATACCAGCCTGGTGCTCCTTCTCGAGCTCGGCGAGATGCTTCTGATAGGCAGCCTTGGCGGCCTCGCGCTCGACGGCGCAACTGGCCTTAACGGGTGCGAGGTACTCAGCCTTATAGTGTGCCTTCAGATAGTTCTCGGCGTCGACAATAAGCTTGTCAATCTGACCCTTGTTCTGGGCCTCGACCTTCTTAGCCTGCTCCATCTGAGCCTTAAAGCCATTGATAGCCTCATCGCGCTCCGCTTTGGTAAGCACGCGATCGCTCTTGGCGGCATCAATGTTACCCTGCAGCTCGACGACACGCGTGGTACCGTCGGCGCGCAGGGCGTCGACCTTCTTCTGAATCTCGTTTACATAGCTGTCGATCGGCTGGAGGAGCTTCGTCTCCTCATCGACCGACAGAATCTTACCGGATACGGTAGGCATGTGTTCCATCCCCTTCGTCTACAGATACTTGGCGCTCAAACGGAGCAGCTCTTCCTGGTTCGTCTCCTTGGTGTTGACGATGCCCGAAAGGTGTCCGTTCGACATGACGCCGATGCGGTTGGTGATGCCGAGAATCTCGGGCATCTCGGAGGAAACCACGATGACCGTAGTGCCCTTCTTAGCCATGTCGATGATGAGCTGGTAAATCTCGTACTTAGCGCCAACATCGATACCACGGGTGGGCTCGTCCATCAGGAACACCTGCGGATAGCGCTCAAGCCACTTACCAAAAATGACCTTTTGCTGGTTGCCGCCAGAGAGGCTTGAAATCAGATCATCGGGGCCCATGCACTTGGTATGCATGGTCTTAATCTCTTTGTTCGTCGCGCGAACCATCTTGTCGTTGGACAGCGCGGGACCGCTCTTGTACTGATCAAGGTTGGCGATGGTGGTGTTAAACGTCAGATCGCCCTTCAGGAACAGGCCGTTTGCCTTGCGCTCCTCGGTAATCAGAGCAAAACCGTGCTCCATAGCGTCGCGCGCCGAGGAGAAGTTCATCAGGCGGTCGCGGAAGTACACACGACCTGCAGCACGGGTGCGAATACCAAAGATCGTCTCGAGAAGCTCGGTACGGCCTGCGCCGACCAGTCCATACAGACCAAAGATTTCGCCCTTACGCACGTCAAAGGTAATGTCCACCAGGTGCGGATCGAACTTCGTGGACAGGTGCTGCACCGAAAGGACGTTGTCGCCGGGAATGTTATCCACGGGTGGGAAACGGTTGTCCAGCGAGCGGCCGACCATGGCGCTCACGAGCTCGTTCATGTTGGTGTCACTCGTGCGCTTGGTCATAACCAGATTACCGTCGCGCAGAACCGAGACGTCGTCGCAGATCTCGAAGATCTCGTCCATTTTGTGCGAGATGTAGATCAGAGCGATGCCCTGCTCCTTGAGCTTACGCATCATCTCGAACAGCTTATCGACCTCTTGCGCCATCAGTGAACTTGTAGGCTCGTCCAAAACGATAACCTTGGCGTTATAGGACATAGCCTTGGCGATCTCGACCATCTGGCGCTGAGATACGCTCATGTTTTTCATGGGCTGGGTCAGGTTGACGGTCATGCCCAAGCGACGGAACAGATCCGAAGCTTCTTTGCGCATGCGCGCCTCGTCGATCACGCCGCCCTTAACCGGATAGCGGCCCAAAAACAAGTTATCGACCACATTGCGCTCGAGGCACTGGTTGAGCTCCTGGTGGACCATGGCGATGCCGTTTTCGAGAGCATCCTTAGGACCGGAGAAACTCACCTCCTTGCCATCGAGGAAAATCGAACCCTCGTCCTTTTGATAAGTGCCGAACAGGCATTTCATCATCGTGGACTTGCCTGCGCCGTTCTCACCCATCAGGCCCATGACGGTGCCACGGCGGACGTCGAGGTCGATGTGGTCGAGCACTCGGTTACGCCCGAACGTCTTGCTCATCCCTCGAATCGACAGGACGATGTCGTCTTGCTTGTCTGACATGTATTCACCCCTCGTTTCCCTCGATGTCCTCCCTGTGCAACCTTATTTGCGCAGCTACGATAGGGAGAACGTCCTGATATGAGACCATTACGAAATGTTTACGTACTCATGGTCTCTGAAAAGCAAGGGGGAGCAGTCTCCTGATCCCCCTTGCCAACATGCCTACATGCTCTCGCGAGCAATCGTTGGCCTACTGGCCAAGAATCGACGTGTAGGAAGCGCCGTTGTCGGTCTTCACCATGTTGATGGCAAAGGCATCAAAGTCAGCCGGGTTGCCAAGCTTGTTGGTAATGGAGGACTCGTTCTGGCCGTCGCCCTGGACAACTTCGAGATCGAGGTTGAGCAGCGGAGCATACTTCTCGAGCAGCGGCTTGTAGGTGGAGCCCAGGAAGTTGTCGGCGGAGTTGTAGATGCTCAGCCAGACCTTCTTCTTGGGGCTGTCCTTCTCGTCGAGCTGGGCCTGAGCCGTCTCGTACAGGGTGTTCGCCGGGTCGGTGAAGTCCTTATAGTTGTCGGCCGTGACCTCGAGGTTCATAGCGTAGAAGGAGCGATCGTCCTTGCTGAACTTGAAGTCATCCTCGGCGATGACGTTGCCGGCATCGTCAGCCTTGCCCACGCCGGTGTTGACGTCGACGCCGTCAAGAGAGTTGCGGAGCAGACGCAGGGTGAGGTAAGCCTGGACAGCGGGGTTCTGGGAAATGGTGCCACCATAGGGGAAGTCGGTGTCGCCCAGGGCGGCAACGGCGTCGGAGTTGGCGTCGTAACCAAAGACGGGGACCTTGTTCTCCTTGGCCCAGTTGGAGTACATGGACATGCCCATGCCGTCGTTGTTGGAGACAACGATATCGATCTGCTCACCGAAAGCGGAAGCCCAGGTGCCGGACAGAGCGTTACCGGCGGTCGGAGCGTCCCAAGTGGCGCCGGCGGAGGTCTTCATCTCCTGGCTGGCGAGCTCACGGATCTTGAACTTCTTGCCGTCGACCTCGATCTCGCCGTCCTTGACCTTGTCGGACTTGCCGTCCGTGTTGGTGCCGACGGGGTCAGAAACGATCTGGCCGTCCTTCTCGACAGCGGTGCCCAGGGCCTTGCGGCAGCCACGGGTACGAGCGATGGAGTCGTTGTGTCCCACGTCACCGATGGCGAGGACGTAACCAATGACGCCGTCACCGTTGCGGTCGATGTCGGCTGCATGGGCCTTGATGTACTCGACGACCATCTGACCCTCGAGCTCGCCGCCCTGCTTGGCGTCGAAGCCGACGTAGTAGGTGTCGTCGTTCCACTTGAGCGTGGTCATATCCAGCTGCCGGTAGAAGAGTTAGAAGGCTGGCGGTTGTAGAAAACGACCGGCTTCTGAGCGTTGGCGGTACCGCTAGCGGCAGCAGAGCCGCCCTCGCTACCAGAGCCACCGCAGCCCACGAGGGAGCCGGCAGTAGCGACGCTCATCACGCCGAGGCCGCAAGCCTGAAGGAATTGACGACGAGAAAGTGCCATGAGGAATTCCCCTTTCTTAGCGCATCCCTTAATGCGCTTTGACTACCAAAGTGAGCGCCGGGGAAACGTGGATGTTTGCGCTAACATCCTTGCCCCTCGGCGGGCTCCAACTCCCCGCCGCAGCGCAGCAGCAGAGACGAGTCGTTAATGAGTACGTTAACAGCCTGAGGAATAAAGACTGTCCAGAGTTTCATCGAAGACGCCGAACGGTCGATATGAGCACGCGAACGGTATGCCGCTTTTTAAAATAATGCGAGGTAAATGGGGGTGCTTTTAGATAAGCACTCTGCCATCGCCGCAGGTAACGACAGAGTCAAGCGTTTTATCATCGGCATTTGCCCCTAAACAAAAACCACCACAAAGGTGCCTGTCCCCTTTGTGGTGGTTTGAGCGTTAAAAGTGAACGTATCGCTACTTGGAGAGCTCGTCAGCGAGGGCCTCGATCTGAGCGCGCGAGGCGTCGTTGAGCGAACCCAGGACGGTCACCTTGTTCTGCGTCAGGGTGATGTCCTTCATACCCTCGAGCTCCTTGGTCATAATCTTGGCAGCTGCGGGCGCCCAGGAGCCGCCCTCGACGAGCGCCACCGTACGGTTCTGATAGGCATGTTCGGCGAGCGTGTGGATGAAGGTGCTCATGAACGGGAAGATCTCGCCCTGATAGGTAATGGAAGCGAGTACCAGACGGTCATAGCGGAACGCGTCCTCAACGGCCTCGGCCATGTCGTCGCGAGCCAAGTCAAAGACGGAAACCTTCTGGCCGCGAGCCTCGAGCGCAGATGCAAGCTCCTCAACGGCAGCCTTCAGATGGCCGTAGACGCTCGCGTAGGCAATGGTGATGCCCTCGTCCTCGGGCTGATAGCTCGACCAGGTGTTGTAGGTGTCGAGGTAGTAGCCCAGGTTCTCGGTCAGCACGGGGCCGTGAAGCGGGCAGATGATCTGGATGTCCAGGTCGGCGGCCTTCTTGAGCACGGCCTGCACGAACTTGCCGAACTTGCCGACGATGCCAAAGTAGTAACGGCGCGCCTCGCAGGCCCACCCTTCCGGATCTTCGATGTCGTTAGCGCCAAACTTGCCAAAACCGTCAGCACTAAAGAGCACCTTGTCGGTGACCTCGTAAGAGAACAGTACCTCGGGCCAGTGCACGTTGGGAGCGCCGACAAACGTTAGGCTATGACTGCCCAGATCGAGCACGTCGCCCTCTTTGACGACCGTCTTGCGCTCGGGGTAGTCGGTGCCAAAGTAGTTGACCATCATGCGGAAAGCGCCCATACTGGCCACAATCTGCGCCTGGGGATAGCGCTCCATAAAGGCGACGATGCCTGCGGAGTGATCGGGCTCCATGTGATGGACGACCAAGTAGTCGGGCGTACGGCCATCGAGCACGGCCTCGATGTTGCCGAGCCACTCGTCAACAAAACCGCCATCGACCGAATCGGCGACAGCGATCTTCTCGCCCAGGATGACGTAGCTGTTGTATACCATACCATTCTCGGACACGTCGTACTGGCCCTCGAACAGGTCAATGTCGTGATCGTCGACGCCAACGTAGCGGATATCCTTGGTGATCTCCATCAGGCAAAGCCTCCTTGATAGACAAAAGAACCCGTCTATCATAGCACTCGCCCGCATCCCAACAGCTATCTGCCAACATCCTTACCGATTGTTATTGATATGCAACGTTGAGCCGTTGACCTGTGAAAACTATGAGCGCGGCCTTGCTGTGGTATGTCGGACGATAAGCTGACCGGGAATGCGAATGGCGACGGTTTTGCCCGACGTCCCCGCTTTGGGAACCGCATGCTCGAACACCTCGCGTCCGCGCTGATGTAGATCGAATCGCACGGTCGTGAGCTCGTTGTGCGCGACAAAGCCGTCGAGTGAATCGTCGACGCCCACCACGCTCACGTCCTCGGGCACGCGCAGACCGCTATCACGCAGCGCGGCAATCGCGCCATTTGCCATCTGATCGTTTGCCGCATAGATCGCCGTCATGGTGCGGTCATGCTCGGCCAGGTACCTGCCGGCTTCGTAACCGCTGTTGGCAGACCAGTCGCCCTCGAGCGGTTCAGCCATTTTGATATGCCTGCGCTCGAGAGAATCTCTCCAACCAGCCCGGCGGAACTGTTCGTCGACCGAGAAGGACGGACCGCCGATAAAGCGAATTTGCTCGTGGCCCAGCTCAAACAGATGATCCATAAGCAGTAGAGAGCAGCCATAGTGGTCAGAGTCGACCGTGGTTACCCGCGGGTGAGCATACATGGTGACGATGACCGTGCCAATACCCGGTAGCGGATCGAATGTCTCAAAATCAGGCGCCATACGGCTCATGCCGATAATGATGCCGTCCACGGGCAGCGCGGCCATGCGACGCGTTGCCTCGGCAAGCGAGAACTCCTCGGTCTTGGACATCTCGACCAGCGTGATGGCGCAGCCGCGCTCGCGGGCCGCGCTGGCAATGCCGTCGATCATCGTAAGGTTACCAAACTTGGTGACATCGTTGATGCAAAGGCCGACCGAATGGTAACGGCCGTCACGCAGCGAACGGCCGGCATAGCTCGGACGGAAACCGAGCTCCTGCATGGCTGCCTGCACGCGCTGACGCGTCTGCTCGTTCACGTTGGGCAATCCGTTGGCAACGCGCGAAACCGTCTGCTGCGAAACACCGGCAGCGCGGGCAACGTCGGCCATGGAAACCGGACGCGAACCCGTGTCGTTGGAAGGGCGCCTTGCCATAAAGATCACCTTCGCTCCTGTAGGAAGCCTAAATACCCCATGCGAAATTGCAGATCACACAGGAGGCTTTGTTGTCTATCGATAATGTTAACGTACTCTACTATACCTATCAGCAGTTATGCAGCGCCCTCAACACCACCTGAATACCGTTCACGGCTTATTTTCGACCGATTGCAGGAAAGCGAAGAAGTCAGTGGTTCCAGGCTATGAGTACGTTAACATATGACGTAAACACACCGACGCCATGGCCTGCGCTCCGGGCGCTCAGGCCATGGCGTCGTATTCGAAAGGACGCTCATGATTACCACAACTCCGTTCGGCACCGCCCCCAGCGGCTCGCCGGTTACGGTCTATAACCTTGTTTGCGCAGGTGCCCGCGTGCGCGTCATGGACTATGGCGCGACCATCCTTGGCATCGAGGTTCCCGATGCCTCAGGCGATGTTGCCGACATCGCGCTCGGCTTCGATGCCCTCGATGGCTACTTCGACAATCCGGCGTGCTACGGCGGAACTATTGGCCCTTCGGCCAACCGAACGGATAAAGGCCAAATCGAGATTGCCGGTACGGTCTATCAGATGGCATGCAACGATGGTCCTGGCATAGCCAATAATCTGCACACCGACCTTGAGCATGGCCTTCATAAGCGCGTGTGGAACGCCACAGTCGACGAGATTACCAACACGGTGAGTTTTACATGCAAGTTGGCCGACGGCGAACTGGGCCTCCCGGGCAACCGCACCTTTACCGTTGCCTATGTCCTGCAGGCGGGGCCAACGGGTGCCGCAGAGCTCACCTGCACGCAAAGCTGCGTTACCGATGCCGACACCTTCGTCAACATGACCAACCACACGTACTTCAACCTTGCGGGGCACGATGCCGGCACGGTTCTGGACCAGGTCGTGACTATCGACGCCGAGGCTTTCCTCCCCCAGCGCCAGGACAACGTCTCTTCTGGCGAGGTTCGCCCCGTGGCCGGCACGCCATTCGATTTCCGCGCACCCAAGGCGCTCGGCCGTGACATCGATGCGAACGACGAGCAGCTCAAGATTGCACGGGGCTTTGACCATTGTTTCTGCCTGGATGGCTTCGCCCCCGACGCCGACCCGCGCCACGCACTGCACTTGCAAGATCCAAACTCGCGCCGCACGCTCGACATCTTCGTAACCGCACCGGGCGCACATCTGTATACCGGCAACTGGCTCAGCGATATCGACGCCAAAGACGGCTGCAGCTACGGTCCTCGCGACGGCGTCGCATTTGAGCCCGAGTTTTGGCCTGACAACAACCATCACACAGATTGGGCGCATCCCGTCTGCACACCTGACCACCCGTTTAGCTCGACGATCGTCTACCGATTCTCGACCGTTTGTTAACCCACCCTCGTCGAGGTGCGAGGGAGCGGCGTTATGACTCCCGCTTACTCCCTTGCACCTTGATATGTTTACGTACTCATAAGCAAAGCCCGATAACTCGGGATAACCAAGAAAGGAAGACACCATGACCGCCCCCGACGATAAAATGCTCGCCACGCTCACCAAGCTGTTTGAGGAGGAGTTTGGCCCCATCGGCGATCGCCAGGTGCTCTATGTGCACGCGCCCGGCCGTTCCGAGATCAGCGGCAACCACACCGATCACGAGGGCGGTCACGTTATCGCCGGCTCGCTCGATGTCGCCGTCGACGGCATCGCCGTGGCAACCGATTCCAACAAGGTCCGCGTCGCCGACGAGGGCTACCCCACGTTTGAGATTACCCTCGACACGCTGAATGTTCAGGAGTCCGAGAAGGGCACGTCCGCGAGCCTCGTGCGCGGTATGGCCCACGAAATCGCTGCTCTGGGCGTTGAGCCCCAGGGCTTCGACTTCGCCTTCACCTGCTCCGTCCCCTCGGGTGGCGGCCTTTCCAGCTCTGCCGCTGTCGAGGCGGCTTACGGCCGCGCCATGGAGACGCTCTGGGGCGCGCCCGCCATTGAGCCCGTCGCGCTCGCCCAGATGAGCCAGCGCACCGAAAACAACTATTACGGCAAGCCCTGCGGTCTTATGGATCAGGCGGCTGTGTGCCTGGGCGGCCTCGCCTACATGGACTTTGAGGATCAGGCTCAGCCTAAGACCCAGAAGCTCGAGCTCAACTTTGAGGATCACGGCTATGCGCTCGTGCTCGTTAAGGTTGGCGCCGACCATGTGGCGGCTACCGACGACTACGCCGCCGTTCCGCGCGAGATGCAGGACGTCGCCGCCGAGTTTGGCAAGGCACGCCTGTGCGAGGTCGACGTTGCCGACTTTGACGCCAAACTCCCCGAGCTGCGCGCCAAGCTGGGCGACCGTGCCTGCCTGCGCGCCGTTCACTACTGGTACGAGAACGGCCTGGTCGATAAGCGCTGGGCTGCCCTGAACGCCGGCGACATTGACCAATTCCTGGTCCTGACGCGCGAGTCCGGCGCCAGCTCTGCCATGTACCTGCAGAATGTCGTTGCCAAGCTGGGCTCCGAGCAGCCCTCCATGTATGCCCTGGCACTGGCCGAGCATGTGCTCGACGGCCGTGGCGCCGTTCGTATTCACGGCGGCGGCTTTGGCGGTACCATCCAGGCCTTCGTGCCGCTCGATCTGGTCGACACCTTCATTGCCAAGATGAACAGCTGGCTGGGCGAGGGCTCTGCCCGTCACTACGCCATCTCTGACAAGGGGGCTTACGCGGCATGGCTGTAATGACTGACGTGCGCGAGGCCGCGCAGGGCCTCATCGAATATGCCATCCACCGATCGATGATCGGCCAGGACGATCGCATCTGGGCATACAACACCGTTCTCGAGTGCATCGGCGCCACGGGGCCGGCACTCGACATGGCCTGGGCACTCCAGGTTGAGAAACTCTCGCTCTTGCACCCCGATACCCTGCCCGACTTTGACCTTGAAGGCACGCTTGCCGCGCTTGCCGAGACTGCCGTTGCCAACGGTGCTGCCGAGGACACGGCGTCGGGCCGCGATCGCATCGCCATGCGCATCATGGGCGCGCTCATGCCGAGGCCTTCGGTTGTAAACGAGGAGTTCAACGGACGTATGGGCGTCAACGAGCCCCGCGCCGCAACCGACTGGTTCTACGGCCTGTGCTGCGACGCCGGCTACGTGCGCCGTGCCGCCATCGCGCGCAACATCAAATGGAGCACCCCCACCAACTGGGGCGACCTCGAGATCACCATCAACCTGTCCAAGCCCGAGAAGGACCCACGCGATATCGCTGCCGCCGGCGCCGCAAAGAACACGGGCGAGAAGTATCCCGCCTGCCAGCTGTGCATCGAAAACGAGGGCTACCCGGGACGCTCCGCCGCAGCCGACGGCGGCGCCCACCCCGCTCGCCAGAACCTACGCGTTATTCCCATTCAGCTTAATGGCGAGCGCTGGGGCTTCCAGTACAGCCCGTACGCCTACTTTAACGAGCACTGCATTGCCATGAGCTCCGAGCATCGTCCAATGCACGTCGACCGCAAGGGCTTGACCTGCCTGCTCGACTTTGTGGACCTGTTCCCGCATTACTTCATCGGCTCCAACGCCGACCTGCCTATCGTGGGCGGCTCGATTCTGTCGCACGACCACTTCCAGGGCGGCGCGCACGAGTTCCCCATGATGCATGCCGCCGAGGTCTCGCAGTTTAGCATGCCCGGTTTTGACCAGGTCACCGGCACTGTGCTGCAGTGGCCGCTCTCGGTGCTGCGCCTGCGCTCGCATGACCGCGCTCAGCTGCTCGACGCTGCCGAGAAGATTATCCTCGCCTGGCGCGAGTGGACCGACGAGTCTGCGGGCGTTATCGCGCACACGGCCGACGGCGTAGCGCACAACACCGTGACGCCCGTCATCCGCCGCGTCGACTCCCGCGGCAACGCCGGCGGCGAGACTTACGAGGCCTACCTGGCGCTTCGCTGCAATATCACGACCGACGAGCATCCGCTGGGCGTTTTCCACCCGCATGCCGAGTATCACCACATTAAGAAGGAGAACATCGGCCTGATCGAGGTTATGGGCCTGGCTATTCTTCCGCCGCGCCTGGTTCCCGAGCTCGGCGCTGTCCGCGAGCACCTGCTGGCGGCCAAGGCCGATGCCAGCTACGATCTCGCCGGTGCGCTCGAGGGCGATGATCTTTGCCGCAGCCACGCTGCATGGGCCGAGGACGTTTTTGCCCGCCGCGCCGACGAGCTTACGGCCGACAACGCCATCGATATCCTGCACGAGGAGGTCGGCGTGGTGTTTGGCCACGTACTCGACAACGCCGGCGTCTTTAAGTGGGACGAAGCCGGCCGCGCCGCCCAACAGCGCTTCATCGACTCGCTGTAGCATACGAGTTCGAGCCTCATCAGCGGACACGACATAACCGCACACAC
>OHAF01000465.1_pt1 | contig 43313 bp, 45 predicted proteins | sample 1577041 | NCBI WGS metagenome assembly OHAF01 (sample SAMEA3541495, study PRJEB24748) | human gut metagenome | biome: human gut; feature: human-associated habitat; material: faeces | place: China | collected 2012
CATGAATTTCATAGACTCTACTAAATTTTAGATTTAATTATAAAAAGTTTTTGTTCATTACAGAAAGGGAAATATGAGTGTTAACTATATAGTGGATAATCTTGAAGTCAATTTTATTATAATATTATTTCTTCTTTTAATATTTGCAAGTTTTGCAGGTCAAGAAAGATACAAAGACAATAAAAAATTGAATATATTTACAGTAATATTATCAATAATTTTTCTCGTATTATTATTTATGCTGATATATAAATATATTCCCATTGGGTTACGTTATTTATCGGAAAAGGCATCAAAATTAGAAGCAATAGTTATTGTTGCGTTTATTACTGGAACTTTGACATTTTTGACTACAGTCATTTCAAAAATTTCAGACTATAAACAAGAAAAGTCAAAATTTCTCATGAATAAAAGAGAAGCGTCTTATGCAAAATTTATAAGAATTGTATGCAAAACTTTATTAAATGGTAAAACTGGGTTTGAATATCCCCAAAATGAGATGACTAGAGATTTGAATGAAATATCTGGGGAGCTCACCTTATGGGGATCAAAAGAAGTTGTAAATAAGTTTATTGAATTTAAAAACGAGTCAGCCAATAATAATGCACCTAAAAATTTATTGTTCAACTTGGAAGATATTATAAATGAAATGCGAAAAGATTTAGGAGTAGGGAAGACGGATAAAGGAAAATTATTATCTATCTTTATTAATGATATGGATAAACTAAAATAGTCTTATTTATTTTACGCTCTTTTCAACGATTTAGTTGATATTCATATAAATACCAAAGTTGTAAGTTCCGTAATCCTGATATAAGTCGATTGGTTGTGGTAGTTTTACAATCTCTGTATTTATATGGTATCTTCTCTCCATCGTCTCCATATAGGTCTCATCTGTTCACTTTCTCAAATCTAACGTATATCTAAGTCTCTTTCCGAATACTAACCAGTCTAAATAGGCTTGCAAATGTTTGCATACATGGCTTGTCATCTGAAATGATACTGATTAGAGTGGCACTTTGGATATATCAGTTTTCGACCATAATATAGAGCAGCTTCTTCAAAAGAAGTGGCAAGATTATATTTGATGAAGTCAAAGCTTTAAGGAGGAAATCAAAGTATGCATTCATGATTTCAATTCTATCAAAAATAGTCCTGAAGGATACGAGGTTATGTAGAAAGAAAACGTATATTCATTTCAACCAGCTATATGGGTCAAATTGAATATACCAGAGGAAATAGAAATTTCTTTAGAGGATACCAAGAGACGAAAGCAAAGCCTTGAAACCAACAAGATTTCCAGTGATAATATATACAAGATTTTAATGAATTTTAAAAAGCTGTTTTCTCTAACTAATAATCAGGAGAAACATCGAATCATCGAGTCTCCTTAATAAATAAAATTGAAATCCACAAAAATAAAAAGAAAATGTGCAGTGGCTCAGGGCTATATATTTCAACATTCCTCGTATTACAAAAGATTTGAATTATGGACTGGACAATTTGAATACGGTTGAGACGGTTTGCTTGCTGCCAAAAGTATAGAAGTGAAAGGCTTAAAAATCTCGAAATCAAAGAAATCTGAAAGTTGAAGCAGATGATTTTGAATCACGTTATTCTTCTTGTTATTGTTTAATGGGAAGCTATCCATTCAGAAATTGTTGTATTGCTGAGTTGAAAAAATGAAAACGGGCAGGTGCAGTAGATGGATAGATGCAAAAATTTATATATTGTAAAAATAATAATTATGCTTTGAAGATACTAAAGAAATGAAAATTGATAAGCGTTGGCAAACCAATAGGGGATTTTATATGAGTAAGAAATACAATGATGTGAGAATAAATTCAATTGAAAGAAATATGAAGAATAATCCTTTAGATTATTTGGATTATATTAACAAAAATAAAAATGAGGAAGAAATACTAAAAGTTTTAAAATACTCTGGGTTTTTTGTTACAGATAGAAATGAAACATTATTTAGTAACTATACTAAACGTATAATAAAAAATTGGGTTGAAGATAACCTTTCAGATAATAGTTATAAGAAATTTAAGCGATTATCTTATGAGGGTGATAAACTAAATAAAAAAAGAAATCAAATAAAAAAAGATATATTAAAACTCGGACAGATGAATTGTTCATATTTAAACTTGATGGAAAGATTTAATGACGAAATATCTATAAATTTAGATAAATTAAGTAAAACTCCATCTGAGTCTGAGCGACAACAATATCTAGTTTCTAGCGAAAATATTATTTTAGGATTTGGAACATTGCTTAGAGATGGATTTATAAATGACATGTCGACATATTGGCAAAATGCTGACGATAAAGTTGTAAATGATATTCTAGTTTTAATTCAGTTATTCAATTTAGTAAATGATATAATCGGTAATTGGATGTTCGGAGATGTGGAAGTAAACAATAGATTTTTTAATAAATTATATATTAGTGAAAACTATGGAATAATAGCGGATAGAATATTATCATTTTTAGAATATTATAGTTTAAATAATGCTAAAAATTTGAAATGTTTTGATAATGGAAATGAGATAATTAAATATTCAAATTCCTTTAGGGAAAAATTAAAAGAATTCTTTTATAGTGATGACTTAGCTGAAGAATACCTAGGCATAAAACTGGAAAGATGGGTTTCCATCTACACTTACTTCTACAAACTAGTTATTAATGAAAAAAAGGTACTAAAAATAGATATAGGAGAATTAAAAAATGATTTATTTCAAAACAAATTTAGTGTAGATGAAATAAAGGTTATTTTTAATCACCTGGTATTTGGTAAAGGCAAAAATGATTTATTCTCATCATTTTTAATTGAATACAACAATTTTATACTTTTACTTCCATCAATAATAAAAATAATTGAACCACTAAAAAGTCTAATGGTTCTTTTTACCAATAATAATGAAATATCGAAAAAAGGTTCAAAATATGAAGATAATATATATAAGTTATTATCAAGGTGCAATCTTAGTGCTATTAAGAATGTCAAAACAAATAGTAATGGTGAGAGTTACGAATTAGATATTTTACTATATATGGATAATACATTGTTTGTTATTGAGTGCAAAACTCAATTTCAGCATGATAATGTAAGAGGATATTGTCGCAATATTCAGGAACTAGACTATTACATTGATAAATTTAAACGTAATTTAAAATATTTTACCGAGAATGAAAATGGTAAGAAAAGCATCAATTCAAAGCTTAAGGCTATTAAATGCAATATGAATAATGTAAATGTAGTCCCGATTTTATTAACAAATATTTCTTATCCCTTTGTTGAAAGAGAGGGAATATATATATTAAATGATATAAAATTATATAATTTTATGACAGGTAATCAGCCCGTGATACATTATATTAATCCTATGAATAAGAAATATTTCCGAATAGGAATGTTATCTCCAGAATTATTTAGAGATAAAAGTGCAAATACATTTATTGATTTTCTTAGAAAGAATAATAATTATGAAATAAGTCCATATTCTGCAATAGAAGAATTTTTTTTGAAAGAGCAAATTTTTAAAAGATATAAATTGTACATTACACGGCAAGATTTCAACAAAGACAAGTTTGATAGAATAATTGAGGAATACTGTAAACAAAAATCAAATAGTTTACTTGAATAGTTCTTAATACATATCTTCGCAAACAGAATCAGATTGTGTTAAAACATGCCTGTAAAAGTGTGCTATATCAAGAGGCCAGTATAGTCTAATGGTTTTTAACGATAACTCATATCTATCGTTAAAAAGTTCGTTGATATGTTTCCGCATATAGAGAAGACAACTTGGCATACTTAGTATTCGCTCGTTTCAAGTAGAAAATATTTATTTACTTTCTAAAGAATAAAACGAATGTAGTTTCAATACGGATTTTTGAAGAAAATTTCATTAGCTAGAATCGGGTGGTGACATCATGAAGGTTGAAATCAAAAAAGTAAATTCATATGATGAGGAACATGCTGAGTTAAGTGTTGTTGAAGTGACGGATACAATTCAAAGTGCAATCGATACACTTGAAAATAACTGTCATGTTATAGCAGCGCGCTATAATGACCAGACTGTCATGTGTCAGATTGATAAAATTTACTATATTGAATCTATAGATAAGAGAACATATATCTATACAAAGGATAATACTCTAGAAGTTTCATATCGACTATATGAACTTGAAGCTGAATTGACTCGTAATTTCTTCAGAGCCGCAAAGGCAATGATTATCAACATTCGAAAGATTAAATCTGTCAAATCTGAAATTAATGGTAGGATGACAGCAGAACTTTTGAATGGAGAAAAAGTTATTATCGCAAGAAGCTATGTGAAAGAGTTAAAAGAAAGGCTAGGAATCTAACATGCAAAAGGCAAAAATTATTTTTCATCAGACGGTTATGATTTCAGCTGCTATTCTTTTTGGAATTGGAATACAGATGATTCTTCAACATTATATCTCAGGTGCAGAGTCATTGACTTTAAGCTGGAATGTTCCTATTTCGATATGTTTAACTGGATTTTTGTGTTCGTTGCCAACTTACTTTCTCTTAGATTTAGATAGTTTGAAGAAGAATGTAATGTGGATGAGAATAGTGATTCATTTTATATTAGTTGGTGGAATTGTAGTGTTATGCGGTTATTTATTTGATTGGTATGGATCATTGTTTAATGTCTGCTCAACTCTAGTGATGTATAGTATTATCTATGTCTTTGTATGGTTTGTGACAGCATGGATAGCTAAGTCGGATGAGATTAAAATCAATGCGGCTATCAAAGATATGCAAGATTCAGAATAAGAAATAAATAACAAAAATAGATGTTTTCAAAGAAAATGTGCAACTCAGTAGCCTGTATATGCAGGTTGGTAGAGTAGCACTTTTTTATTATTTCACAATGGTAAGATGCTTTCAGACAAAGAAATTTAGAAGGAGTGATTACGATGAATGCAATTACAGTAAAAAACTTAACAAAGAAATATGACAAAAAGATTGCAGTGGATCATATCTCATTTGAGGTGAAAGAAGGAGAGTTCTTTGCATTTCTAGGAGAGAATGGTGCAGGTAAATCTACAACGATAAACATGTTATGTACAATCTTCGATAAAACAGAAGGTGATGTGGAAGTATTTGATTATAAACTCGGAAAAGATGATGACAAGATACGAGAGAACATCGGTATTGTTTTCCAAAACTCTGTATTAGATGGAAAGTTAACGGTAAAAGAAAATCTTCTAACAAGGGCATCTTATTATAGTATTGGAAAAGATGAAATATTACAGCGTTTGAATCCATTAATGCAGGCATTTGAACTGGATAGTATCTGGAATCAAAAGTATGAAAGATTATCTGGAGGTCAGAGAAGAAGAGTTGATATTATTAGAGCCCTTCTACATAATCCAAAGATACTCTTTCTAGATGAACCAACAACTGGGCTTGATCCTATGTCTAGAAAAGTAGTATGGGAGTATATTGACTATCTTCGTAGGGAAAAGCACATGACAACATTCCTTACAACACACTACATGGAAGAAGTAAGAGATGCTGATCGAGTAGTAATTCTAGATAAAGGACATATCGTGGCAAATGATACTCCGGCTGGTTTAAAGAATAAGTATACAAATACAAAATTGATTTGGTATACGCAACAGGATAGTAAAAATGAGAAGTTCATCAGTGACTTTGAATATACGTATGAGGTTGACCATTATATCGTGAAGTTAGAATCAAAAAAGGAATTTAACCTAACAGAATTCTTATCTCTAAATCGTCATCAAATTATGGATTATGAAGTTGTAAAAGGAAGTATGGATGATGTATTTCTGAATTTAACAGGTAGAAAGATTGGTGAATAACATGAGAGGATTTTTAGGACTAACAAAAAGAAATTTACTATTATTCTTTAAAGATAAGCAATCAATTATATTTTCATTACTAACATCAATGATTGTACTGGCATTATATTTATTATTCTTGAAAGATACATTTGTAAATGCGATGGATAGCGCAATCAATCAATTCCCTGGCTTATCTTTACTCATTGATAAAAATGATAAAGATATGTTTGCAAATCTAATCTTGTTAACAGGTATTCTAGGTTCCGCAATGATAACTGTTCCTTATAACTGTTTGATTACTCTTGTGAAGGATAGAGAAAACAAAGTGGATTACGATATCCTTGCAACACCACTTAAAAGAGGACAGATTATTTTATCTTACTTTGTATCCGCTGCTTTTTCTTCAATAATACTAACTGGTATCATTCTTGCGATTGGTTTAGCTACAATTTGCATGCATGGTAATATTTACTTAGGTACAATTGATATTCTAAAAGCATTCGGTGTTGTGGCGTTGGGTTCTATTTCCGCAACTTCAATTTTCATGATTGTAGTACTTTTCCTAAAAACTGTTAGTGCTAGTGGAGCGTTCTTTGGTCTATTATCTGCAGTATCAGGATTTATCATTGGTGCATATATTCCTATCTCACAGTTTTCTGAAGCTGTACAAACTGTATGTAATATCTTCCCTGCAAGTCAGATTACAATTATATTAAGAAATGTCTTAATCAATGGGCTATTAGAGCACATGACTACATCTTTAAATGGAGTTGATCAAGGAATGTTTGTAACTAGTATCAAAGAACTATTCTCATTTAAAGCTAGAATATTTGATGGCTACTTTGATATGAACCAAATGTTATGTTATATCGTAGTGTCTATTGTGATATGTGTTGTAGTGCAGATTCTTGTCTATTCAAAAACATATAAGAAGTCTTAGTGATAACGAATAAAAAACAACTTAGAAAAATAGTATGATTATACTATATAGCAGTATTATAGAGAAAAGATGAGTTTAATAATATTAGGAGAATTGATATGCCTTTACAGATAGTTAGAAATGATATTACAAAGATGAAGGTTGACGCAATTGTGAATGCCGCAAATAAATCTCTTTTGAGTGGCGGAGGTGTTGATGGTTGTATTCATCGTGCAGCAGGACCAGAATTACTTGCAGAGTGTAAGTTGCTAAATGGTTGTGAAGTCGGAAGTGCAAAGATAACCAAGGGCTATCAATTACCATGCATATATGTAATTCATGCTGTTGGACCACGATGGGTAGATGGTAGTCATCATGAAAAAGACTTATTAGAGTCCTGTTATACAACTTCATTACAATTGGCAAAGGAGTATGGTTGTAAGTCTATTGCATTTCCTTTAATATCTTCTGGAATTTACGGATATCCGAAAGCTCAAGCATTAAGAGTTGCAGTTGAGCAGATTAGAAAGTTTCTTTTAGATAATGAGATGATGGTATATCTTGTGATATTTGATCGTAAAGCTTATGAAATAGGAGATAAATTATATTCTGATATCAAATCATATATTGACGATCAATATGTAGACGAGAATTCTGATTCTTTATTTTTCCAAAGACCTAGGTTTGTTGAGTTTGAGCATGCATGTTTAAAAGAAGAATCAGCACCATTAAGTTCTGCAAAACAGAAATCATTAACGGATTGGGTTAATAATATTGATGAAAGCTTTTCAGAAATGTTATTAAGAAAAATTGATGAGAGTGGTATGAGTGATGCGGAGTGTTATAAGAAAGCAAACATTGATAGAAAACTCTTTTCAAAAATTCGTTCAGATAAATTATATAAGCCATCCAAACCTACAGTTATTGCATTTGCTTTAGCACTTGAATTATCGTTAGAAGAAATGCAGGACATGCTTGCAAAGGCTGGATTTGCATTATCACATTCAAGTAAGTTCGATTTGATTATCGAATACTTTGTTAAACAGGGAAATTACAATGTATATGAAATCAATGAGGCATTATTTGCGTTTGATCAAAGTTTGATTGGTGGATAAAAAATGTCGCTTTGTAAGCGACCATTACATCAAAAAATATAGATACACTTAAGCCATACAAAAGGTAATCACCTTAGGAGGTAAGTGTATGAAAAAGAATTTAACAGAACTAGTATTTATTTTGGATCGTAGCGGCTCGATGCATGGATTAGAGAACGATACAATTGGTGGCTTTAACGCAATGATTGAAAAACAGAAGAAAGAGGAAGGGGGAGCCCTAATTTCTACAATACTGTTTGATCACAACAGTAAAGTAATTCACGATAGAGTTGATGTAAAAGAAATACTTCCAATGACAGAGAAAGATTATGTTACAGGAGGATCAACAGCACTCTTAGATGCAGTAGGTAATGCGATTTGCCATATTATGAATATTCATAAGTATGCGCGTAAAGAAGATATTCCAGAGCATACGATGTTTGTCATAACAACGGATGGCATGGAAAATTCTAGTCATAGCTATGATTATGGCAAGGTAAGACAACTAATAGAATTACAAAAAGAAAAGTATGGCTGGGAGTTTATGTTCTTGGGTGCAAATATTGATGCAATTGATGTGGCTAGTCACATAGGGATTGATGAGAGTAGAGCAGTAAATTTCAACTGTGATAGTACTGGTACTGCATTAAATTATGAGGTTATTGGTGAAGCAATTGGTACATTCAGAAAATGCAACTTTGTGAATGAGAATTGGAAAGAACGCATCGACGAAGATTTTCATAAACGTGGTAAATCTCATAATAAATAATATTGATTAAGGTCAGAGTATAATCGCTCTGCCTTTTATTATGAAAAAGAGTATATTATATTTAGGTATATTTATTGGATTTATGGAATACAGTCTAATACCAGGAGGGTTATAAACATGGGTAATCTAATATGGCTGATTATAATGATTCCTTCAAGTCTTTTGTTTACATGTATTGGGATTTATGCCTGGATGAGAAAGAAACCGATGTGGTTTTGGGCAGGTGATACTGTATCTGAAGATGAGATTACAGATGTTTGTGCATATAATCGAGCAAATGGAATCATGTGGCTTTGTTACTCATTGCCGTTCTGGATAGCGACAATAATTGGTGGATGTCATAACATAATTCTAGGCGCAAATATTATACTTGCAGATAGTACAGTTGGATTAGTCCTTATGATAATAACGTATACCTTCATTCGTAAAAAGTATAAAAAGATATAACATTGATTGATATTTACTATTTGACAGAATAAATATGCATGCATGTGTTCATTTTTGGTAATTGTCCAAGATACTTTAACTTGGGAAAATTTATAAGTTATCTATATGGCTGTGGTGTAGTTAAGTGCTATAATGCATATGACGAAAGTTATAAATTACGAGGTAACCTATGGACAAGAGTATTTCTAATAATAAAAAGGCGTTCCTATATTCTATAATCACTGTTGTATGCACATTTATTCTAGGTGGAATTATCTTTGTGATAGCACCAGAGAAATCTAATCCACCAGCTAGTATTCTCTTTATACTATTAAATCTCATTCCGATGATTATGGCGTTTATATTCACGTATCAATCAAAAGAAGTTCGTGGATTATGGCAGTTTTTGGAGAAGGTATTCTGTGGGGAAGATCGTTCTATAGTTTGGTTGTTTGTTTTACTTGTGCCAGTTGTTTATTATGGTATTTCTGTTGTATTAGGGAATGTAAAATTTACAGGTATGGCATTAGGCGCTGTGATAGCTTACTTTCCATGGACATTGTTTCAAGGTGGACTGGAAGAAGTGGGTTGGAGATGGTATCTACAAGAACATCTTCAGTGTAAGAATTTTATTCTAAAAATGTTTGTGATATCGATTATTTGGTTTGTATGGCATTTACCAATTTATAGGTTGCCATGGATTACAGCAGGGTCTACAAATTACCTACTGTTTTATCTGATGATACTTGGAAATACATTTATGCTTGGCGCAATCAAGGAATTCTCCAAGGGAGCGATACCATGTGTACTTGCACATATGTTGATTGATAGTCTAGCGATACTTATGTTAGTGAAAAGTACGCTTGTACCACTTATCATTCTCGTGGTAATTGAAGTAATAATATCGATAGTTGCTGTGTATTTCTTGAAACATGAAAGCATTAAATAATCCTAAAAATGTAGAAGCTCATTGAGGGCTTCTTTTTGTTTGTGCATTTTTTAACTATTGACAATATACATAGCGTGCTATATAATTTTCCCATGAAAAGAAAAATAGATTGTGGTGAATATATTCATTGGATAAGCGATGTATTAGAAAAGCGGACAGAATTATTATTGGCCAAGGGAGGCTTAACGTTATCTCAAATGATGGTCATTGAATCTTTCCGCCATAGTAAAGATGGGAATCAAACCGTGCAAGATATTCAGAATACATTACATGTTGCACAACCTACAGCAAGTGGACTTGTAAAGCGCATGGAGAAAAAAGGGCTTTTAAAACGTGTGGATTCAATAGATAAACGTGAAAAGGTCATTTCTCTTACAGAAGAAGGACGTGCGGCAATCACGAATGCTAGAGAAGGAATGGTATCAACAGAATCTATCTTGCTAGCCAGCTTGAGTGAAGAAGAAAGAAAACAATTCCATTCGCTCTTAGATAAAGTTTGGAATTCGCTGGATAAATTAAAAAAGGATAGGTAATTTTTTATGAAGATAGGAACACTAGAAATTGTAGTGATTGTAATTGTTGCATTATTTGTGATTGGACCGGATAATTTACCATCTTATGCAAAGAAGTTTGGTGAAGTATTAAAGAGTCTACGTGCTGCAACTGCAGACTTAAGTAAAGATGTTCAGGAAAATATCGTAGAACCTTTAAACGAAGCACAAAAGCCATTACGTGAAGCTTTACAACCATTACAGGAAACAGTAGATGATGTACATAATAATATTTCAGCTGCGAAGGAATCTGTTACAAGTGCAATCAATCCAAGAAAGCGAGCAACAGTGGTAACGAAAGAAACATTAGAAGAACGCAAGGCAAATGAATGGATTTGTCCAAATTGTAACAGTGTTAATCATAGTAAATTCTGCTCGGAGTGTGGATCACCTAAGGTAACAGAAGAAAGCAAAACGGAGCAAGCCGTACAAGAGAGTACAGAAAATAAGAGTGAAAATAAAGAAGGAGCTACCCTATGAAAATCGGAATGAATGAACTGGTTATTATTTTGTTGATTGTTGTAATTTTATTTGGACCAACACAGATTCCAAAGTTAACAAAGATGTTTGGAAAGAGCATAAAAGGTTTCAAAGAAGGCATTGGATCTGAAGAAGAAAATGACAACAACAAAGACAATACAAACGAATAAAAATGAACAGGGAGTGATGACACTGCCGGGACATTTACGAGAGTTACGCAATCGTATTGGTGTATGTCTGGTAGTTTTTATTGTCGGATTTTTTGTTGCACTTGCTTACTCTACGCAGTTAGTACAACTATTAACCGACATGGGAATCAAATATCATTATGAGTTTGTTTACATCGCACCACAGGAGTTGATGCTTGTGCATTTTAGTGTTGCGATGCTAGCGGCTTTTATTGTGGATATCCCAGTAATTGTTCATCAGATATATGCGTTTAGTTCTCCTGCAATTGAAAATAAAAAAACCAGAAGGGTTGTCTTGCTGGTAATGCTATTTGGTTTATTGTTTTTTGTTGTAGGTGTGTTATTTGCATATTACATCAGTGTTCCATTTATGCTGTATTTCTTAAAGGAATTTGGTGCAGGCTCTGATATCATCGCAAGTATTTCCATCCAAGAATATGTCATGTTTTTGACAACTGTATTCATGATTTTTGGGGTCATATTTGAAATGCCTGTTATATCAGTTCTATTATCACTTGTAGGAGTTTTAAAAGCAAAGTATTTAATTAAAGCTAGAAAGCCTGCAATCATTATTATCTTTATCGTAGCTGCTATTGTGACACCACCAGATATCATTTCCCAGATTATGGTGGCAGTACCTATGGTTGCACTTTATGAATTAAGTATAGTTCTCTGTCGTATCTTTACGAAGAGTGATTATAAAAAATAATAGAAAGGGAAAATAAGAAGGAAATTGGTATGAGTTACAAACTTTCAAGAAAAGATTTTCTAAAGGGAGTTGGTGCTGGTGCAATTACGATTGCGGCAGCAGGTACTTTAGTTGGATGTAAGTCTAACACGGGTACTGGCAAAGGTATCTATACGCCTGGAACATATACAGCGACAGCCAAGGGTATTGGTACAGTTAAGATGACAGCCACATTTGATGCGAATAAGATTACAGACATCAAGTTGGATGTTAGTGAGGAAACAGAGAGCATTGGACAGAAAGCTGCTGATGAAATTATAAAGCAGTTGATGAAAGCACAGGGTACTGAAATTGATGGTGTTACAGGTGCCACAGTTACAGCAAATGCCGCAAAAGAATGTTTAGAGAAGTGTATTGCTCAAGCAAAGGGTGAGGCAGTTGCTGAAGAACCTGGACAAGGTGAAGGTCCTGGTGGTCCAAAGCTTGACCGTGAAGCAGCAAAGAAGGCTGCAGAAGCAGATGGACGTGTATTCGGTTATGCGGCTGCTGGTAATAAATGGTTAGGTAGTGCGCCTAAGTATGACAAGGTTGATGAGACAGTAGATACAGACGTTGTTGTTATTGGTTTAGGTCATGCAGGTGTACAAGCTGTACTTGGTGCTGCTGAAAAGGGTGCTAAAGTAGTAGGCCTTGAAGCACAAGAACAGGATATGTTCTCATGGTATGGAGAAGATATTGGTGCTTGGAATTCACAATTTGCTAAGAACATCGGTATTCCTGAATGGAATCTAGGATAAGTTATTGATGAATTTGTGACACGTGGTGGTGGACGTGCTAATCCAGGTATTGTTTCACTTTATGTAAAGAATTCCGGTCCGACATTAGATCATATGATTGAAGTTGCTAAAGAAATGGGTGTCGATGAGAAGGTCTATACTTATGACAATACTGAAAATGGCTGGACGATAGTTCAATTAAATATGGATTATGAGAAAATCAAAGCAGGAAATAATATCTATGATTGCTTAGATCTTACAAATTATCCTCGTCATCCAGGCACAAAGACATGGCCTGCAACTGTGCAGTTTATGGGTCCATATAGTGCTGAAGAAGTACAAGGTGTTGCGGCACATTCAGTACTGAAGTATGTTCAACAAGCATCCTTAGATAAAGCTGTCAAAGACTATGGTACAACGCTGTATTATGGAACTTCTGCTAAGGTTCTTTTAAAGGATGATAGTGGTCGAGTTACTGGTGTTATTGCGGAAGATGTTGATGGAAAGAAAATCCAATACAATGTTTCGAAGGGTGTTGTAGTATGTGGTGGTGACTATGCTGGAAATGCAGAAATGTCATGGGCATTGTTAACAGAATACATGGAACGCTTTGAACGTGAAGGCGGATTACAAGCAGATTTCAAGAGTGGCATGGGTGGACGTGATGGTTCAGCAGTGAAACTCTTATGCTGGGCTGGCGGTATGGTTGAACCTGCACCTCGTGGAACGATGTTACTTGGTGGTGGTATCAATGGCCCATGGGGTAATAACTCTATGTTATGGCTCAATAGCGAAGGAAAGCGTTACTGCAATGAAGGAAATGTTACAGGTGCAGCTACAGCGACAGCTCGTCAAAAAGCTGGAGATGGTTACCTTGTAACAGATAATAACTTCATGAAGTCAATCTGTGCCGGTGGTATTGAACACGCAGCACCTAATGGTGGACGTCCACAATACTATCAAGACTTAATTAATGATATGGCCGCAATTCCTACAGGTAAGAGTGAACCAACACAAATTCGTGGATGCTTCGTTGCAGAACGTATGGGTGCAGCTGTATATAAGGCTGATACACTAGAACAACTTGCTGATATTATGGGTGTACCTGCTGAAAGTAAGAAAGCTTGGTTAGACTCTATTGCACACTACAATGAGTTGTGTGCAGCAGGTGCTGATACTGACTTTGGTAAAGATCCATCCGCAATGATACCTGTTCTTGAAGCTCCATTCTATGGCTGCAAGGGTAACCTAGGTAACAATGCTACTACACCAATGATGGTAACAATGTCTGGTGTTATGACAGACTTGAACTTAAACGTTACAGATGTAGAGCATAATCCAATTCCAGGTCTATATGCTGCAGGTAACTGCTTAGGTGGACGTTATGGTATAGGTTATTCAACACCATGTGCTGGTAATTCTATCGGTATGGCAGTAACACACGGAAGATTAGCTGGACAGTTTGTCGTTGATAACGAAAAATAATAGTTGTACTGTGAGATAGCAGGAGACTGCTATCTCATTTTTTAAAACAAAGAATACTTGAGTAGAAAGGCTTAGTGAATCATATGGATACATATACATTGTTAAAAGATATATTTCATACGATACGTAAAGATTATGCAGGTTTTGAAGAGGTGAAGGAACGTCATAATCCATCACCTGCATTAACCATGCTTGCAGAGGCTCACTACAATCATAAGATGACACCAATCATGCCATTACAAGCAGTATCACAATACTTATCGAACCTTCGTGATCGTAATTTGAAATTTACAATGGATTCTAATGAAAGCTATCAACCATTCTCTAGGGGATTCTATGTTCGTAGATGTGAAGAAGGCTTATTCGTTGATGAAGTGACTAGTGAAACTAGACTTCAGGTTGGTGATAAAGTTCTTACCATCAATGGACAGACTCCTGAAAGAATTGTGAGTACATTACCAAACCCACTTCTAGCATCTGATATTCCAGAGCGTGAACAATGGACGGGATATTTGAAACTCGCAAATCATATGATTGTTGAACACCAAGACGGATCACAAGAAGACATTGTATTTAATAAATATCCACTTGATTTTCCAAAAGAAGCGAAGTTTGAAAAAAGAGAAGAAACAGTCATACTAAAATTCTCAAAATTTGAATCTTATGAAAAAACGGAAAAGTTCTTACAAGTACATCAAAAGGATATCGAGCAATGTAAGAAATTGATAATTGATTTGCGTAAGAATATCGGTGGAATTGAGGAAGGTTATCTACCACTACTTGGATATATTGTAAAAGAAGATAGTACATTAAATGATGTATATGGTGATCGTACAATCTGGACAAACTATTCTGAAACAAATTGCCAGCGTTCCATTGATAACTTACAACCATATCTTGAAACTGATGATGAAGAAATAAAGGAATATGTTCAATCTGCAATCTCCTACTATGAGCAAATGAAAGCAGTAGGCTGGGTAAAAGGTGAACAAGAATTATTTGCGGATGCAGAAACATGCATTACAAAAGTTGGTCCAGAGGATGTAATCATTCTGATTGATACTTGGTGTGAAAATGAAGCAGAACAGTTCGTGCGTATCGCCAAGACGCAAGGACGTGCAAAATTAATTGGTAGACCTACAATGGGTAATATTGATTATTTAAATCCGATTAAAATGCGTTATGAAAACTATGAGTTAACATATCCAATTTCTAAGACGGATGCCGCAAAAAACGGTAATGGTATCAATGATAAAGGTATTGAACCTGATCAATATATTCCATTTACAAGATTCGAATTTGAAGAAGATACTTTTTTAAAATAATTGTAGGAAAATAACAATAGTGCTAAAATTCCGGTTAGATAAAACTAACTTGAATTTTAATTATTGAAAGGTGGAAAATATGAAAAAGAATCATCTTCCAATTCTTGGGGTTGGACCGATGTATGTCATTATCATTGTTGGTATAACGATTATCAGTATCATTCTTTCTGCTACAAACATCATACCAATTATCACAATCAAAAATCTAAGATGGATATTGATTCTACTTGGTGTTTTGTGCGTAGTCACTGGAATCACACTATGGTTAAAGGCGGTTATATTTGATAGATTAGACGCGCATATCATCAAGAATGAGTTAGTTACTACAGGTACGTATGCATATGTTAGAAATCCAGTCTATAGTGCATTTATGCTCGTTTGTACAGGTATCTTATTTGGGCATGGAAATATCGTGTTATTGATATTACCATTTTTCTACTGGGCTTTTATGACAGTGCTTATGAAGTTGACGGAAGAGAAATGGCTAGAAGATCTATATGGACAAGAATATATCAGCTACTGCAAGAGCGTAAATCGCTGTATTCCATGGAAAGGGAAAAAGTTATGAATAGTACAGACTGTTTTCAAGGAGTCGAAGATACATTGTATATTCCTTTGTATGCGAGAATTTATGCATCGAAAAATTTCTCAAATTATTTCTATGATGTAAAAGCACTATCGCTGGAAAAGGATTTGCCCCTACTGTCTAATATGCGGAATACACCAGAGTATTTCAATATGGCTAGTGTTTGTAGACAGCAAACAATTGATAAAAAGATTGTTAGATTTCTAGAGGATAACCATGCATGTAATGTTGTGTTTCTAGGTGCTGGTTTAGAAACAGCATACTTCCGCATCGGAAATAAAGTTGCGAACTTTTATGAAGTAGATTTAGAACATGTAATCGCAGTTAGGGAAAGATTTCTCGGTCATGGTGAAAATGAGATACTCATTGGTTGTGATATGTTTTCGCTAGAGTGGATAAAGAATATGGATACACATCTACACACATTGATTGCTTTAGCAGGCGTATTTCAATATTTTACAAAAGATAGAATCATTCATTTTATCCATCAAATTCAAAGTAGAATTCCAAAATGTGAGATGGTATTTGATGCGACGAATACTACTGGATTAAAGTATGCGAATAAATTTGTTAAAAGCACTGGTAATGTGAATGCACAGATGTATTTTGCGATAGATGATCCGTATGAATTCGCAAAGGAAACTAATACAAAACTAATTGGCGTAAGTGGTTTCTTTGCGGATGCACTGAAGCAATGCAAAGGCCTAAAATTCATATCTAAACTTATGATGTTTGTCGCGGATAAATTAAAACGAACCATGGTAATTCACTTACGTTTAAATCAATAAATATCTAAAAAAGTATTTCACTGCTGTTGAAATGCTTTTTATAATATTAATCATTTAGGTATAATGATTATAATAAAGCCAAATGAGATTATATTATGAGTATAATGAATATTTATTATACAGGTACAAATGGAAATGCTAGACAATTTGCAAGTGAGATAGAATATAGCGGACTCGAAAAGAAGATTCGTGAAGAAGAGAGAAACTTGAGATATGAATATTTCTATCCTGTAAATGATGATGAAACAGTATTATTAATTGATTTTCATCACACCTCACCAATGATGGTAGAGATTACAAAATTGTGTGAGAAATATGATTTACACATTCGTGTTGAAAGATATGTTTCAGATGATGCAAACGAAAATATCGACCGCAAATTCATTAGAGAATAGAGATATTTAAAAGAAAGGTACCAAAATAATATGTTAGAAGAAATTACTTCTTTAGATAGATGTGAAGCATTCATCAATGAAGTATGTGGTGATGCAAACTATGTAGATCCTCATTATCTGTATGATAATAATAATCTGTATCGTGCTTTTGAAAAAAGAGACCAACATGTATATGCATATTTTGAAGATGGTAAAATTCGTGGAATTTTTGTATTACTGCTTTTACCAACGGAAAAATATGTAGAAACGCTGATTGCCTTATCTAAGTCAGAACATGCATACAGAGAATTGTTTGAATATTTTGAAAAGAATTATAAAGGTTATCGTTGTGACTTCGTCATAAATCCGAAAAATATCCTGTTAAAGAATATACTTACTTCAAAGAATGCAATCTTTGAAAATGAACAACAAAGAATGATTGCTAGACAAGCATCACAGAAAGAGTATTCGCTGGATATTCAACTATATAGTGATAAGTGGAAACGCTCCTACGTTGATATGCACGTAAAAGAAACCTATTGGACAGCAGAAAAGGTATTATCTGCACTGGATCGGTTCAGAGTATTCCTGGCAATTGATAAAGAACAGTTGGTTGGATATTTAGATGTGACATACGCATACAAACAAAATGAGCCATATAGCTTAGTTGTATTGCCACAGTATCAAAATCAAGGATACGAAGAAGCACTGTTATCAAAAGCTATTGGGTTGAATGGCTCAAATACAATAATGACTTTGGCGGATGTAAACGCAAAGGAAGAAATCAGAATTTATCAAGAGGCTGGTTTTGAGACTGTCGAAGGACAGAATAGTATCTTTGCGACAATTACAATTTAAGGTGAATGGTTCACTCTTTGCTAATACGAATTGAAAGAGAACAGAACTTATACTATGATTTTGGTAACAAGCAATATGGTGATAAGATGAAAAAACAGAGTACATTTGTATTTACCGGTGATATCGGTTTTGATAAATATATGGATCGAAAATGGGAAGATAAACATCTGATTACAGATGGTGTTTTACGCTTTTTGCATAGTAGTGATCATGTTGTGGCAAATGTAGAAGGAGCACTCATTGATTTACCTCCACAAGATAATACTTCTGGTGTAAAACAACTGATTCACGCAATGAATCCGAATGCTATCAAGGTTTTGAATCACATGCATGCGGATGTGTGGAATTTATGTAACAATCATATTCTTGATGCAGGTGAAGAAGGTGTAGCACAAACATTAAAACTTGCAAAAGAGAATCATGTTCAAACAGTTGGGGCAGGGATGAACATTGAGGAAGCTGCTAGACCGTTAGTATTTGATGAAGCTGGTGGAATCGGTTTGTTTAGTGTTGGTTATCGTAGAGGTTGTAAACCAGCGGATGTAAATCGTGCTGGATGTCTTCTTTGGAATGATATGGAACGCATCCAGAAAAATATTGATGAAATCAAAAAGACGTGTCGTTGGTGCGTGATTGTTTGCCATGGTGGTGAGGAGTTTACATCGCTACCATCTTCCTATACAAGAGATCGTTATCATAAATTTTTAGAGATGGGTGCGGATATTGTAGTAGCACATCATCCTCACGTTCCAATGAACTATGAAACAGTAAATGATAAAGTCATTTTCTATTCCCTAGGAAATTTCATTTTTGATACAGAGTATCAACGCGCACAATACAATACTGAACATGGTATCTTGGTTAAAATCAACTTCACTGAAAAGAAGTTTACTTGGGATGCTTGTGGTATTTGCATCAATCGTGATCTAGAACATGTACGTACTGCAAAATTACCTGATATTTTTACGGATGTCCAGGAAGAAGAGTATAAAAAATTAGAAGCACTTGCGGCGAAGATGATGGTGTCTGCGTATAAGAGACAATTAATCTACTTAAATCCAAAGGAATATCAAAACGTAAGTGAAGAAAAATGGAAAGAAAATTTCATGAATCCAAAACGTAGTGGTCGTGTGGAAGGAGAAGCACTTGACTTTCAAATCATCTATCCACTTGCCAAAACTGCTGATGATGGTGAATGGGAAAAGAGTAAACTAAAAAAAGTTATCAAATATATCCAAAAACAAATATAGATAGGCGAACACTATGAGCAGAAAAGGGATTAATGGCAGCACTTGAATTTTTTGAAAAACATTGTGATGAATGTGAAGGGAAAAGTCAAGAAGAGATTCAGGGATTACTCAACCAGTTTATGCAAGAATATAATTATCAGATATTTAACCAAGCACCACTCACTGAGAATACAGCAAAAACTGCTGATGATTGGTATGATTTGGCATGTGAGGCAAAATCTAGACGCAAGGCGATTAAATATTGCGAGAATGCTTTAGAACTTGAACCTGATTATTTGGATGCTGAATTAATGATTGTGGACATAGCTACACGCAGTGATTTTGAACACCTAGAGCGACTGGAAAAAGTTTGCAAGCATGGTGAAGAGTTAATGAAAAAAGAAGGTCTTCTTCCGGATAGTATTGGAGCATTCTGGGGAATTCTTGAAACGAGACCATACATGAGAGCGCTATGTTCTAAACTTCAAGCCTTAATAGAAATGGGCATGATGAAGAAGGCTATTGACGTGGCTGAAGAAATGTTAACGCTATGCGAAAGTGATAATATGGGTATTCGCTTTCAATTAGTAAGTTTATATGCGTACTTTGAAGACGCAATGAATGCAAATCGAATTTTGGAAAAGTATCCAGGTCATGCAACGTCAATGCTAATGCCGCTTTCACTGTTATATTTTAAACTGGGTGATTTGGAGCTTTCGAAGAAATATCTAAATACACTCATGGAAATAAACAAAGACTTCAAAGAGTTCTTGAAGTATACAAATAGCTATACAGTACAAAGTTTTTATGATGATGCAATAAGACAGGGTTATAGACCAAATTCAATGGGTGAAATTATTATGTGCTTGATGGATTCTACTTTCCTGTTTGAGCGTGCGGATGCTTATTTCGAATGGGCAAATCAAATATGCAATCCAAAGAAGACAAAGAAAAAGAAGAGTACCACCAAGAAATAAGACAATGTATCTTGTTAATAAAGAAAACGATTGAATCATAATTGAATAGACTGAAAGCCACTACATGGAGAATATCTGAGTGGTGGTTTTTTGATGAGAAATACCTTTTATAGAATTGATTGGAATCACTCTTCTGTATGTTTATTTCAAAAAAGTTGTGGTATTCTAGTAATGAAGTTTAAATCGAAAAGGAGTAAAAATATGACAGATTTATCACCACTACAAAAAGCTAGATATCAGTATGCACCAAAGCTTCCAAAGATGCTAAGAAATGGCATCTCTGAGATTTCAGTTTTGGAAGGGGAAGAGACAACAAGTGTTGCAGATCAGGAAAAGATCAAGGCTTTATTCCCAAATACTTATGGTAAGAAGGAAATCACATTCCAAAAGGGACAGAATACATCTGTAGCGAAGAAGCAGGTTGTAGGTGTTATCCTTTCTGGTGGACAGGCACCTGGTGGACACAACGTAGTGTGCGGTCTATATGATGCTTTAAAGGCAACTAATCCAGAAAATGTATTATATGGATTTAAGAAGGGGCCAAGTGGATTACTTGAAGATGATTATTTAATTTTCGATGATGCGTATATCGATCAGTATAGAAATACTGGTGGATTTGATATCATCGGTTCTGGTAGAACAAAGCTTGAAACAGAAGAGCAGTTTGCAGTTGCGGCTGAAGTTTGTAAGAAGCACGGTATCACAGCGATTGTTATTATCGGTGGTGATGACTCCAATACAAACGCTGCTGTTTTAGCTGAATACTTTGCAGCACATGATGCTGGTGTACAGGTAATCGGTTGCCCTAAGACAATCGATGGTGACTTAAAGAATGAAGATATCGAATGTTCTTTCGGTTTCGATACAGCGACTAAGACATATAGCGAAGTTATCGGTAACATCGAAAGAGATGCTAACTCTGCTAAGAAGTACTGGCATTTCGTTAAGGTAATGGGACGTTCTGCTTCTCACGTTGCTTTGGAATGTGCACTACAGACACAACCAAACGTTTGCTTGATTTCTGAAGAAGTTGCTGAAAAGAAGATGTCCTTATCACAGATTGCAGACTATATCGCTGATTCTGTAGAAGCTAGAGCTGCTAAGGGTATGAACTTCGGTGTTGCAATTATCCCTGAAGGTGTCGTTGAATTCGTCCCTGAGTTCTCTGCATTAATCGCTGAAATTAATGAATTACTTGCTGGTAGTAAGGCTGAAACATTCAATGCTTTACCAAACTGGAAAGAAAAGTATGCATTTATTGAAAAAGGACTATCCCAGGAAGCAATGTCAGTATTCGCAATTCTTCCAGAAGGAATCCAACAGCAGTTATTCCTTGAAAGAGACCCACACGGAAACGTACAGGTATCTCTCATTGAATCCGAGAAGTTATTCTCTGCTATCGTTAAAGCTAAGTTAGAAGAGAGAAGAGCTGCAGGTTCTTACAAGGGTAAGTTCAATGCATTACACCATTTCTTCGGTTATGAAGGAAGGTGTGCATTCCCATCTAACTTTGATGCAGACTACTGCTATTCATTAGGCTACAATGCATTCATGTTGATTCAGTATGGTTATAATGGATACCTATCAAAGGTTTCTAATCTATCTAAGTCAGCTGATGAATGGGTAGCTGGTGGTATGCCAATCACTAAGATGATGAACATCGAAAGAAGACATGGTGAAGATAAGCCAGTTATCAGAAAGGCTCTTGTTGAACTCGATGGTAAACCATTCAAGTTCTTCGAAGCACACAGAGAACAGTGGGCTAAGGAAACATGCTACACATACCCAGGTGCGATTCAGTACTATGGACCAGCTGAGGTTTGTGATCTAACAACTAGAACACTAGCTCTTGAAAAGGGTGAATAATTCATATTCAAAGACACAGTAGAAACTCTACTGTGTTTTCATTTGTGTTATAATGCTAAAAATTATATGAGGTAAGTAGTATGAAGAAAGTAAAAACAATCGGAATTATAAGTCTATCCAGTGGTATTCTTGGGGAAGATTTTGTACAACATGAAGTGAAAATTGGGTTAGAACGTTTAGAGAAGCTTGGAATTCAAGTGAAATTCATGGAACATGCATGCAAGGGCTTGAAATATATCTCTGAACATCCAGAAGATAGGGCAAGAGATTTATTGAGTGCATTTCAAGATGATTCAATCGATATGATACTTTGTGCAATTGGTGGTGATGATACGTATCGTTTATTACCATATCTTTTTGAACATGATGAACTAAAGAACGCGGTAGAAGAAAAGATATTCCTTGGATTTTCCGATACAACCTTTAATCACTTAATGTTACATAAAGTAGGTCTCAATACATTTTATGGACAAGCATTTCTTCCAGATGTATGTGAACTAGATGAAGAGATGTTGCCATACACTGAGAAGTATTTCTTGGAATTATTAGAAACTGGGACAATCCATGAAATAACGCCAAGTGCTGTATGGTATGAGGAACGTAGTGACTATAGTGTAGCAGCAATCGGCACAAAACGCATCATGCATGCAAATCAAGGATTTGAATTATTACAAGGAAGTGGAGTCTTTGCAGGAAAGATTCTCGGTGGTTGTATCGATAGTTTGTATGATATTTTTGATTCAATAAGATACAGTAATTCTGTTGAACTTTGTAAAAAGTATAATCTCTTTCCTAGTTTAGATGATTGGAAAGGAAAGATATTATTACTGGAATCCAGTGAAGAACAGCCAACCCCTGAAAAATATCGTCACATGATAGAGGCTTTAAAGAATACAGGTATCTTTGATGTGATTCATGGGATTCTTGTTGGAAAACCGATGGATGAATTATATACAAAGGAATATCAGGAAATTCTGGTAGATGTTGTAAATAATCCGAACTTGCCAATTGTATGGAACCTTAATGTTGGTCATGCGACACCACGGGCGATTGTTCCATTTGGTGTTATGGCAAGAGTTGATGTTGAAAAGCAGAAGATAAGCTTTAAGTACTGAATATAACAAGTTCAGTACTTTTTATAAAAAAAGAAGGCCATTTCAGACCTTCGATTAAGTTTACTGAATTGTTACTGAACCAGAAGCGATGAGCTTTCCTGATTTTCTATCATACAGAAGAATATCGTATGGAAGAATTGTGATATGAACCCGATCACCAATGACAAAGGATTGAGAACCAAAGATAACAGATGTAAGAAGATAGTTATTGATGTTAAGCTTTAATGTTGACTCCATACCAGTAGGCATAGAACCATCAACTGCTGCATCTAACTTACCATTTACATCGACTGTAATCTTTTCTGGACGGATACCTAAGATGAAGTCCTCATTTGTAATGATTACATCATCATCGCTGATATAGTCCTCATTAACTTTTTGGATGTGATATTTGAATACTTCATCTTTATTCTCTTTTTCAACCTTAGTGTTAGATTTTTCATCAAGATCATTAGAATGTTTTTCTGCATCACGCTGTTCAAACCATTCTTGCATGTTTAAATTATGCTCTGGTGTAAAGACTGCTGTCTTATCATCTAATACTGTAAATGTAAATGTTCCATCTGGGTTCTGCTTTCCTTTTGCTTCTAAGAAGTTAATTGATGGATTTCCAACGAAGTCGGCACAGAATAGGTTATTTGGCTTATTATAGAGTGACAATGGATAATCATATTGTTGTAGTAAGCCATTATTCATTAAGCAGATCTTTGTTGAAAGTGTCATTGCTTCCATTTGATCATGTGTAACGTATACAAATGTTGAACCAGTTTCTACATGCAATCTCTGTAATTCATAACGCATTTCTAAGCGTAGCTTTGCATCAAGGTTAGATAATGGTTCATCCATAAATAGAACCTGTGGTTCAGGTGCTAAGGTACGAGCGATGGCAACACGCTGCTGTTGTCCACCGGAAAGTTCAGCTGGATAACGATCCATAAACATACCAATCTTTACGATTCTTGCAACACGATTTACTGATAAGTCGATTTCCTCGTTGCTTAATCTTCGAACGAGTGTTTTTACAGTACCATTCTCTAAAACTTCGAATTTATCATTTACAGTTTCGTTCTTAGCTTGATGTGCAGCAATTAATTTATTCTTTTTCTCTTCAAATTGTTGAATATACTTTTTGGCATCTTGTTCGATAGCATTTGATGAATGTAAGTTGAACTTGAAGATCTTTTCTGCTGTATGTTTTGAAATTGTATAGGTATTGATCAGTTTTAGAAGAAGACGCTTCTTATCAATTTTACCTGTTTTCTCTTTACATTCTTCAAAGATTTGTGTGAGTTTATTTGTGTTTTGTAATGAACGAATGACATCACTGGTTGTTTTTAATTCGATGTCCATTACTGGAAGCTCTTCTTTGATGTTTTTTAATCCAAAGGAGATGTTGTCATAAACAGTCATGTTTGGCCATAACGCATAGTTTTGGAATAAGAATCCTACTTTACGTTTGTTTGGTGGAATATTAATTCCTTGGTCGGAGTCAAATACAATTTGATCACCAATTTTAATCTGACCGCTTGTAGGTGTTTCTAGACCAGCAATCATACGTAGTGTCGTTGTTTTACCACAACCGGATGGTCCTAAGATCGTAATAAATGAATTGTTTTCAATATGCAGGTTGAGGTTATCTACAGCATAGAATTTCCCCCAACGCTTTGTGATATTTGTTAGTTTGATTTCAGGCATATTTTTTCCTCCTAATTACCAATTCCTTCATCAAGGCTTGCACCAGTTAATTTATTTACAATCAAGTTTGAAAGCATGATTGTTACAATTAAGATCAGGTTGATTGCACTTGAGAAAGCATATAGTCCCATTTCATCAAAGTAATCTAATGTAGTTGATAAGATAAATCCTTGCGTACATAGTAATAAGAATAGTGATAACTCACGCAAGCAAGTCATGAATGGTAACATGAACCCACTGATGATAGAAGATTTTTGAATTGGGATGATAATGCGTGTCATACGTTTGATCCAAGGGATATCTTGGATGATTGCGGCTTCTTCGATTTCTCCAGATAATTGCAACATAGAGTTCAATGCGTTACGACTTGCGAATGGAATGTATTTAATAACACCAACAATCACAAGTAACGTATACGTATTAAATAAATTGATGTGTTTGTTTGAGAATAGAATGAAGAAGGCTGCGCCAACTGCAATACTTGGCATTAAGTATGGAAGGAATGCCATACTATTTACATAACTAGCCCATTTGGAACGGCGTTTCTTTGAAACGGCATAACCAATTAATGTACCGATGATACCTGCAATCAGCGCACAAGCAATGGAGACTAGGATTGTTCCTTTATAGGCATCCCAAATTGTGCTATTAAACAAGATACCACGCTGTCCATACATACCATTTTCGGTAATGTTTTCATTTGTAAGCCACCATTTTGTTGTTAAATTTGCGAAGTTGCCTGTATATAGGAATGAGTAATCGCCAGGATTTGGTAGGAATGTTTCAAATGCAAACGAGATAATTGGGAAGATACTTGTAAAGAATGTAATGATAACAAAGATAAACGCAACTAAATGTTTACCAATCTTACCTAAGTTGATCTTTGATATTTGTCCGGATTTACCAGTAACAGTTGTATAGTTCTTTCTGCTCTTTAATGATGCTTGGTTGAGTGCGAGAATTGCCATACCAAAAATCATCATAAGAACTGCCAAGATAGATGCTTCACCAGTATATTTACTGTTGAGTGAAATATACTTGGTAGAAAGGGTAGTTAGATTTAGATAATGTGGAACGGGATAGGATCCCATTGCGCTACCAAATACGAGTAAGATTGTCGAAAGGATAGCTGGTTTAATCATTGGAATCGTGATGCGCGTTAAAATTTTATGTCGAGGTGTGTTTAGAATTGTTGCGGCTTCTTCTAGGTTTGCATCCATGTTCTTGAAGATACCACCGATCAAAATATATGCGAATGGAGCATAGTGTAATCCTAATACCATTGCACTAGGAAATAGTCCAACACACCACCATAGTGGCATATTAATACCGAATAGTGAGGCAAGTAATCCGTTTGATGTACCAGTAATCGCATTTGAATTAAATAAATGTTGCCATACAACCGCTAATGTCCACTGCGGCATAATATATGGGAAAATAAATATAGAACTAAGGTACTTTCTGCACTTCATATTTGTTCTTGTAACAAGGAAAGCAAATACGCCACCGAATAAAATCGAAATTATGCATGTTAGAATGGCGAGCGCTAAGGTGTTACCCATTGGTATCCAAAGATTTGTTTTTGCTAAATTACTTGTGAATAAATCAATGTAATTGATGAGAGTTAATCCGGATGTTTGCCCAGTTAGATGTTGATCAATTGTACCTGGGTGAATCTCGAATGTATCACGTATGATTGCCACAATAGGTGAGATCGTTGCAATCGTACATAAGATACCAAATATGAGTAGAATCACATTAAATGGTTGCGTGAAATAGGTTTTAATCTTATTAAAGAAAACCGCATTGCGTTTTTTCGAAATTGTTGTATCCAAGTTGTTTCTCCTTTCAAAAAAATGGAAGGCACCCAACTACCACGTAGGGTGCCTCATGATAACTGTGAGTTTATTTAGAAGTATTACCGTTAAATTTATCTAGTGTTTCAATCCAAGAACCAACAGTGAATGCTACTGAAGCACAGTATTCAGGATCTTCTAATACGAGATGACCTTTTGTTGTCCACCAATCATAACCACGGTCGTCCTTTGATGGGAACTTATCCACACCATCAACGTATCCGCCTTGCGCATGATTGAATGTCTTTTCTGTTGCAGTCATAACATCTGGATTTGAGGAATAGCCACCCATATCTTTACCCCAAGCACTAAAGCCTTTTTCTGTACATGTCATGTATGCGATAAATGCAGCAGCTGTCCATGGAAGTGGACTATTCTTTGTTAAGAAGAGGTAATGGCAATATCCAAATCCACCAATTCCTTGATATCCATCTTCATATGCAGCAACCTTAATGTTATTTACAGAAGTTTCTGAAGATTCTTCGATAGAACGTAATTTGGAATATACCAATAATCCACATTGGTCAGTTGCGGATGCGGATGTTAGGGTTGTACAAATTGGTCCATCATCTGTCTGCGCATTGTATCCATTTACCCAAAGTTTGATCCAAGCTAAAGCATATTTACCATTTTCACCTAAGTTAAAGCTTTCAGCATCTTTCGCAACTTCATCAATTGTTGGTTGGAATTCTGCTTTTGCGTCTGCTGGTAGCTTATCGAAAGCAGCCTTTAATTCACTTGCATATTTATCTTGTGTTAACATATACAAGAAATTCTTGCCGACGATTTCTGAGTCGATATCCATGAATAGTGGATGTGTATCCTTACGTACGAAATCCCAGCAGTTTGCAAATTTTTTGGAGCCTGTGGAGTTGTACATAAATACTTTATTTAGTGTTTGTAATGGTAGGAATCCCTCGTAGTCACTAGCTTTTACACCATTTGCATCTGCCCATTCCTTTGGAATGAATGTTTTTAGGATACCAGTTTGATTCATCTTTGACTCAATCTGGTTACCATCCTGAATCAAAGTCATTGCGAATGTTCCCTGATCCTTTAAGGAGTCAGCTTGTAACTGCTCAAAAATCTTATTGTTCTTTGGCTGTTGCCATTCGAAATCTAATTTGTAACTAGGATCGATTGTCTGCAAGTATTCGATGAATAATGGCAGTGCAGATTTACCGCGGCTAGAGTTACCTAAGCCAAAGAATGTTTTGCCGTTTGATTCTTCGATTGCTTTCTTTCCAAGCTCTTCGAGTGACATTGTCTGTGCTTCTGCGATGATTTTGTCTATTTCAGACTGATTGGCTGTATCGTTTGTGGAAGTGTTAGTTCCTTTTCCTCCGCATCCAACCAATGATGCGGCCAGTACTACAGAGAGTACTGATGATAAAAAACGCTTACTCATTATTTTCCCTCCTAATGAATGAATCTATTCATATTATAAGAGAGAATGTAAGCGCTTTAAATTAAAGAAAAATGATATTTTTTGTAAATTTCTGATATTAGAGATTTTGATTTTGATATTCGCTAGGTGTTATTCCATAGCGCTTTTTGAAAAGGGACGAGAAATAAGCAACGGATGTATAACCTGTTTGTTCAGCAGCCTCGCTGATTCTGCAGTTATGTTTGCAAAGCAGGTTCTTAGCTTTTTCTAATCGTATACTCGTAATATATCCAGCAAGGGTGTAGCTTGTTTCCTTATGGAATAGACGTGAGATATGTCCTTCACTAATTTCTAAATGAGAAGCTATCTCATAAATAGATAAATTAGGGTTTACATAATTTTGTTCGATATATTCAATTGCCTTTTTAACATAACGATTCGTGTCATTGATTGCTTGTGGAGTTTTTGTTTTTACAAGTTTAGGGATAATTTTTTGTACACTTGTTTCGATGGTTCCATCTTCAAATGGTTTTAAGATGTAGTCTGCAGCGTATAATCGTAATGCATCACGAGCATAGTCAAACTCACTATATGCTGTTAGGAAGATGATTTGAACATCGCTACCTTGATCGCGTAATCGCTGTAACATTTCAATACCATTACACATTGGCATATTGATATCAGATATAATTAAATCAGGTGATGTTTCTTGGTATTTTTCGAGTGCTTGTAGACCATCTTTGGCAACTGCGCAGACTGTAAAATCAAGTGAATCCCAATTGATATCATGAACTATTCCTTCTCTAGCAAATGGTTCGTCATCAACAATCATTACTTTGTACATGACGCCTCCTTATATGGCAGTGTTATTTGTATTAAAGTTCCACCTTCTTCAAGACGCTGTGCGTGAAGGCCAGAATTTACACCATAGTGTAAACGTAAGATAGAATCAACATTATACATTCCAATATGACCATCAATTTGTTTCCATTGATGTGTGTTAATAAACTGCATCATCTCGTCATCAATACCGATACCATTATCCTGTACAGATAAGATGATTGCATCATTATTCTTGGACGCAAAGACCTTAATGATACCTGTCTCTTTCATACGTAGGCCATGAATAATAGCATTCTCTACTAATGGTTGAATAATCAGCTTAGGGATTTTATAGGATAGTAAATCCTTTGGGCAATCGAATAGGAATTGATATTTTCCCTGAAAACGAATGTTTTGAATTTCACCATAATCAGAACAAATTTGGAACTCTTCTCCGATTGTTATGAATTGCTCTTTCACGATGGATGTTCGTAATATGCGTGCAAGTTTTTGTGAAAGCTGAGAAATTGGTTCGACTTTAGCACTTTTTGCCATCCACTTGATTGTATCCAATGTGTTATATAGAAAATGGGGATTGAGTTGCGCTTGCATCATTGCAATCTGTATATCAGCTAATTTTCTTTGCGTTTCTATCTTTTGTTCTAAGAAGTTAGAAAGCTCTTGTGTCATAACATTGAAATTTTGAGATAATACCCCAAATTCATCGTTGCGTAATACAGGAATTGAAGTATCTAGTTTTCCTTCTTGCACTTGTTTCATTGCTTGATTCATTTGGTTAATTGGTTGTGTAAATGAGGTTGTTGTCTTTTGAGCAACGATAATACAAACGATAAAACTCAGCACTGCAAGAAGACCGACCATCAGATACATCCGATTCATCGTGGATGAACTGAGTACTTTTGGATGAATGACAATCTGTTTGAAACCTGTATTTTCAATATTTTGAATTGTAATGTAGTAATCGTTGAAATAATCATCGTATTTTGAATTAGAAATCCATGCATAATGTAATTTGTCAAAAATACCGCAAGTTTCCAAGATAGAGTTTATATAAATAGGCTCATTCTCCTTACTAATAATCCCAAATCCTTCGTCATTAGATAGTTGATTACTAAATAGATATGTGAAATCTTGGCTGTGGATAGAAGAGACAATATAACCAATCGTGTCGTTGTTATTTTGAATTTTTGTTGCGATATTTAAAACGATTTGATTATCTTCACTATCAACTTGTTTAATGATATCTATTGAAGAATGATTTAATGCATGTAAGATTCCCCAGTAAGTCGGACGGTTTGCAAGCTGGCATGTTGCATACATACAATTGCCATTCTGATCATAAATAGAGAATGTTGCATAATTTCGATAGGGATTGGTTATCTGATAAAGTGTATTATATATGGATTCACTATCTGATGAACTTAGAAATTCTTGGTGCAATGATAATGTAGAAAGTGTTTTATCAATTCCATCTAAAAATGATTGGAAGCTGGCACTGATTTCTTTTGTTTCACTTTTAACAGTAGCTTCATATGTATTAAATGTCATAGCTTGGAACAAGAAAATCATACAAAAGCCACATAATACGATTGGCACAACCGAAATTGCAATAAAACGGTTGAGTAGGCGGGTATGGACTGAATGCCTTTTTTCTATTTGTTTATTTTGGTAGAAATGTCCCATAATTGAAGTATTTCCTCCTGCCTAAAATTTGACCATGGCACAAGATTTTGATAATCTGCGAGGTCAGTTAGTGCCGTGAGTTGATTGATATCTTGTCTTACGCTACGTCGGTACATCGTTGATGATAAGAATTGTTGTGCATCTTTACTGATTGTAAAGTCGATAAATTTTTTTGCATTTTCTGCATTCTTTGCATTTTTCACTAGAAAACTACCATCTGATATAACGAAGAGATAATCAGGATAAACCATTGTAATATTTGTGTCTGTTAACATTGCCTTCTTTGCGGTTTCTTCCAAAGTAATACCAATTAGTCTTGTTCCGGTACTAATCTCACGAATGACGTCACCACTTCCACTAGCTACATGACCATCCAACTGTTGATAAAATTTATCGATGTATGTAGGGTCATTCAACGTCATGAATGCATTTAAGATAGAGATGCTTGTGCCAGAAGTATGTGGATCAGCAAACGATATTTTTCCTTTCCATGATTCATCACAAAAATCGGACCATTTTTGTGGAGCACGTTGGTTATTGACTAGTTTATTGTTATAGATAAAAACAAGAGGAAGTTGGGAAAAGAAGGTGTAGTTGTCATGATGTTCTAAATATCGAAAATCAAGAGAAGAACTTTCACTGGCTACATAAGGTTCAATATAGTCGTTATAGTATGTATAGTTTTGAATATCGCCACCAAACATGACATCTGCTTCTTCTCCGTTTTTTATTTTTTCCAACATTTCTGTGGTACCACCAGCTTGAACTTCAACACTGATACCTGTTCGTAACTCGAATTCTTTGATAATTGGTGCATATACTTCAGACTTATGACTTGTAAAAACAATGAGTCTGTTTGTTGGTGAAATTGGATTTGTGTCATGCTTTGTAAAGTGTGCACAACCGGTCAATAGAGAAAGTGATAGAATACATGCAAGTAATTTTGAATTAATCTTTGACATGTCGATTTATATACTCCGCTTGACTTAACGGTCCTTCGACTAAGGAGAAGCTTCCATCTACATCTTTAAAAACAGCAATTCCACCATTCCCAATTAAGCATTCGCGATGAAGAAGTTCATTTGGAATATTATCTTTCATTAAGCTAAATAATAGATGTCTAAAGTATGCACCATGAGAAACTAGAAGAATTCTATCTTGATTGCAACTAAGTCTACGTAACTCACGAAAAGCATTTTGAATACGTTGTCGGATCATTGTTGGGTTTTCACCACCCAAATCATCAAAAAGATCATTTGAAAAACGATATTGATATTCTGGGTCACTCTCATTTTTAATATTTCCATCCCACGAACCATAACTAAATTCACGTAGTGGCTCAAAGATCTTTGCATGCATGTGATGCGGCTCTAAGATTATCTCTGCTGTTTGAATTGTTCTTGGCAAAGGGGAGGTATATGCGGAATTGAAGAATTTGTTTCTTAAGGCTTCTGTTGTTTGTGCAATCTGTTCAATCCCTTTGCAAGTAAGTGGTGAATCTGTAATTCCTTGCATACGGTTTTCCAAATTAAATACTGTCTCTCCGTGTCGCACATAATAGTAGTAAATTGTCTTCATAATAAACTCCTAAATTTAAGTTCATTATAGACTGAATTAATAGAAATGTTAAACCTGAAACGCTGTATGGCATGGTGATGAATTGCTGCGCTTAGAATTGTTTTTTTCGCTAAATAATGGTAAATTCAAAATGGTGAATAGAGGAGAGAAATTCATGAGTAAGTATCAGTTTTTAGATAAGAGAGTGCCTATAGCTGACGACAATATTTCTATTGTCCAGGATTTATCAAAATGTAAGAATTGTACATTGTGCAGACGTGCTTGCGCCATTGATGCCGGTGTATTTGATTATTATGACTTAACCACAAACGGAGATGTACCAATCTGTATAAATTGTGGCCAGTGTGTAGTATCTTGCCCATTTGACAGTTTAAATGAACGTTCAGAATTAGACGGTGTGAAGGCCGCGATTCAAGATCCTGAAAAGGTTGTTGTATTCCAGACTGCACCAGCAGTACGTGTAGGACTTGGCGAAGAATTTGGTATGCCTGCTGGAACATTCGTGCAAGGAAAGATGATCACAGCTTTACGTAAGCTTGGGGGTGACTACGTACTTGATACAAACTTTGGAGCAGACATGACCATTATGGAAGAAGCCTCTGAGTTAATTGAAAGAGTAATCAATGGTAATGGCCAATTACCTCAATATACCAGCTGTTGTCCAGCTTGGGTTAAATTTGCGGAAACATTCTACCCGGAATTAATTCCGCATCTTTCAACCGCAAAGAGTCCAATCGCTATGCAGGCCGCAACAGAAAAGACATACTTCGCTAAGAAGAACAATATTGATCCTAAGCAGATTGTTTCTGTATGTGTAACACCATGTACAGCGAAAAAGGCAGAAATCCGTCGCCCAGAAATGAATTCATCTGCTGAATATTGGAATGAAGAAGAGATGCGTGATTCAGACTACTGTATTACAGTGCGTGAACTTGCGCGTTGGATTCGTGAAGCGGAATTAGATTTCGCAAATCTTGAAGATGGCAAGTTTGATCCATTGATGGGTGAAGCGTCAGGTGGAGGAATTATCTTTGCTAATACTGGTGGTGTTATGGAGTCCGCAATGCGTTCTGCATATAAGTTTGTTACAAAGGATGAAGTGCCTGCTAACTTGATTCGCTTTGATGCAATTCGCGGCTTTGAAAATAGTCGTGAAGCAGATGTACAAATCGGTAATAAGGTATTACACGTTGCCGCAATTCATGGTACAGGGAACTTCCGTAAGTTCTATGAACATATGAAGGAAACAGGAACGCATTATGACTTTATCGAAGTGATGGCTTGTCCTGGTGGATGTATTGGTGGTGGAGGAATGCCTCGTCATAAGCTTCCTCAAGTGAAGGCTGCGAAGGAATCTCGTATTGCATCATTATACGAAAGAGATAAGCTCAAGCCAATCAAGATCTCACAGGATAACCCTGAAATTCAACTATTATATAATGAGTTCTATGGTGCACCACTAAGTGAGAAGGCTCATCACATGTTGCATACAGAAGGATTTATCAATCGTTCAGCTGATTTGGGTCCAAACGGTGCTTGTACACCTGAAACATGTCCAACTTCCGTTGCAAACTTGAAAAAAGCACAACAATAAGTGATAAAATAAAGATGAAATTTCATATGAAGTTTCATCTTTTAAATAACACATGCATGTAAGGAGACCACAATGGATAAGATTAACAAAATAAGAATCGTTACTGTCTTTACAACAGTTCTATCATTTATCATGTTAGGGATAGGTGCTGTTGTAGGAGGTATTTCAGCCTATATCTTTATCCAAATGAATCAAGTTCCATCCTTTGATACAATCGGAATGGATGTAAATGGAAAGTTGACCTTATCGCCTTTTGTGAATATGACAAGTACACCGATGTTTCAACTGGTTTGTGTTTCATTGATTGGCGTAGGAATTGGAATTGTTATCATCAACATCATTCCGTGTATCACAGGAATTCAAATATTTAATATGATTAAGTATGATGGTATTTCTGAACATGAATGCATGGAACTAGGTAGAAGAGATGGATTCTTCAAATTTATGGCTTCTATCGTCCCGCTTATCATGTTGGTTACAGTCTATTTGATATTCCGCGTTTGGTATGTTTATTTCTTTATCTCATATTTTTTATTGGTTGTTCCAATGCTAGTTGCTTTATATCAAATTTGGTTGTGTAGAGAATAAATGTTTTTAAGTGTTACGGTTACCTTTCTAGGGAAAGGAGATTGTAACACTTTTTTAATACTTTAAAACTCTGTAAAATATAGATATGAAAATGATAGAGTTTCAAAATAGAAAATATACGCTTCTAGGGGATACACGGGCTAGTACATTTTTGGTGTATTTGGTAGATGAATCTAATCCAGAGGATTACAACCAAATTTATCAAAAACTATCGGATAGAGATCAAGTATGTATGATTGCGGTGGCTGTCCATGATTGGCAAGGGGAATTATCTCCATGGTCTGCACCTGCAATTTTTGGAAAACATGATTTTGCAGGGAATGCATCATTGTTGTTATCTGAGTTAGAAAGATTTTGGGATTGGTTTCAAAGTAATTATCATGTAGAGACAGATCAGTTGTATCTTTGTGGATATTCTTTAGCTGGCCTATTTGCGATATGGGCATCATCTCAAACAAATATATTTAAAAAGATTGTGGCTGTTTCTCCGTCTGTATGGTATATGAACTTTGTGGATTATCTTGAACAACATCCAATTCATACAAACAAAGCTTATCTGAGTTTGGGAGATAAAGAAGCCAATGCAAAAAACAAAGCCATGGCTACAGTTAAAGTCTGTTTTGAATCTGTAATACAAATTCTGCAGAAACAAAATATTCCACTAACATATGAATACAACCCTGGTAATCACTTTCAAGATGTTGAATTAAGAATGATAAAAGGCATCCAAAGTTTATTGCTTGGAAGCAGAGAAGAGGAGAAACAATGACAGAACTTTTATATCTAGGTGACTATAGTTGTCGCTTAACCTCGAAAAACAATACCGTTTTATATATTAATCCTGGCAAGGGAAAAGATTATAGTCGGCAAGCAGATATTATCCTTCAGACAACGAAAGCGAATAAATCATTGGTACAACTTCATATCACAACGGATCAAACGAAAATCATCAACCAAGATTTACTCGAGATGAGTAAGAAGGTTAGTTATCACGAGATACAGATTGAAAGAATCGCTGATGATGCCTATCGCATTGAAGTGGATGATAAAAAGATTCTTGTATGTGGGAATCAGGATGTTACTGTAGATGGTAAAGATGATTTCGCACTTGTGCCTAGGATGCATTCGGAAATATCAGAAGCGAAAATGGGTACTCTAGCAAAGCAAATCATTCCAATACACACGTCACAAGCAGCACTATTTGATTATCGCGTAGCGATTGCACTGCAGGTTGAAAATAAGTTGATTCTTGAGCCTGCGATGAAGGTTGATCTACAAGAAGAAAATCATCGAAATCTAAAAGAGTTAGAGAATCAATTATATCCACTGCTATTAGATGCAGCTGAGAAATTCCATATGACGATGATTTGTATGAATGATGGTGTAGCGATGGCACAGATGTTAGTTACTAAGAAGGATATCAATCCACTTGGCCTAGTATATGGTGGTATTAGTTATAACTTTGCGGATATTGTGGCAGGATGTACCTTCTATTCAGCAGGTGGATATGGTCCAACTATATCAGCAAACTACGATTATCTTCGCTCAACTGCAGGTACTGAAAGCTTGGTTGCGATTGCGAAAGATATTAAACGAGGAAAACATATTCATTTTATCGAAGTGGAAATTTATAATGAAGCAGCAAAACTAGTCGCAAAGGGTGGATTTACCTATTTTGTACAAAATTAGAAAAACATAGAAAATTAGGGATTGAATTTTTATCTGCAAGCGCTTAAAATATGGTTTCAAACCTACGATGCCGGATGAAAGAAAATACGATACCGGTTCAATAAAAACAAAAAATTGTCCCGGTTATAAACTAGGACTTTTTTATCGAATAAAAAGAAAAATCCGAAGAATCGGATTATTCAAAATGATTAGCAAATTTTTCTTTAATCTTCTCAAATGTCTCGTCACTGAGATCGTGTTCGATCTTGTGCGCATCTCTTGCGGCAGTTTCTTCATCAACACCAATACTGATGAAGAAATGAGTTAATACACGATTTCTTTCCCAAATGCGTTCAGCAATCTTTTTTCCAGGAGCAAGCAATTTGAGAGAACCGTCTTTGTCCATGGAGATATATCCATTCTCGCGCAGTTTCTTCATTGCAACACTTACACTTGCTTTGGAGAAACCAGTTTCTTCAGCAACGTCAATGGAATGTACTATTCCTTTTCGCTGTTGAATCACTAGTATAGCTTCTAAATAGTCTTCAGCAGATTCATAAATAGGCATAGCCATGTGCATGGTCCCCCTTTCAATAAATATATTCTAAATGGAATTGTTATAAAATAAAAGAGCAATGCTTTATTTGCATCAATAATACGGAGGTAATCAGTGAAAAAGGTAATATTTTATGGAATATCAACATCTGCAGTCCAGACATATAGAGATATATTGGGGCAGATGGGTATCAATATGATGATCATCGGAGATGAATGTCTTAGTAAAAGATTCAAGCAGGTTTTAAATATGCAGGAGTCTACATCAGATATACACGAGAAATATGATAGCTCTTATCTTTTGATGGATGGATTATCAAAAGAGGAAATCATGATTATGAGTGAATCTTTTGAGGGAGCAGATATGCCATTTGGTGGCATCATGGTAAGTGCTACCTCAACAAATCGTGAATGGACATTAGAAATGATTTTTGAAGAGGCAAAACAAGAAGCTAGAATCATGGAGCAGATGTATCATTTACAAATGATGATCGAGTCAACCAACGGCATGGATTTAAATCAATTAGAACCAGCACACGCAGCAATCTTAAAGCGAGCATTAATGGATTCTTATTTGATGTTAATGAAAGAAGAATATACCTATGAGCAGATTTCAGCACAAGTTCGTATTTTAAAGGAAGCACTCAAAGGAACAGAGCATTTAAAGAAGAAGGAGAGTCATCATGAGTAGTATTTGCGTGATTGGTGGAGCGAATATTGATATTGTTGGATCAAGTATCGATCCATTACAGAATTTTGATTCCAATCCTGGTGAAATTTCCATTGCTTATGGAGGAGTGGGAAGAAACATTGCACAGATTTGTGCATTGCTTGGTGAGAATATCAAGTTTGTGACTTGTTTCTCTGGTGATAGTTATGGGCAATCAATGAAAGAAGATTGCAAGAGACTAGGAATGGACGTGTCTATGTCTTCTACTGTAGAAGACCTTCCAAGTTCCATGTATATTGCATTATTGGACAATAACCGCGATATGAAACTTGGTATGAGTGACATGAGAATTTTACGGCGTATGGATGCAAAAATGTTACAACCAATCTTAGAAACGTTGCATGAAGATGATATCATTATCATAGATTCCAACTTGGATATGGAGAGTATTGAATATATTGCAATACATGCAAAAGCAAGGATTGCGGCAGACCCAGTCAGTGCACACAAAGCAACTAGATTAAAGTCTGTATTAAATCACCTAGATATCTTTAAGCCAAATCAGTTTGAAGCATCAGAATTAACAGGTATTTGGATTAAAGATGAAGAGACTGCACGACAGAATTTGGATTGGTTTATTGAGCATGGTGTAAAAGAAGTGATTATTTCCATGGCTGATCGTGGTATCTTGTTAGGAACGGCTGAACATAAGACTTGGCTTACACATCGCCCAATCAATATGGAGAATGCGACTGGTGGAGGAGATTCCCTATTAGGCGCATATGTGGCAAGTCGACTTGCAGGGAAGTGCCCATTAGAGTCAATGAGATTTGGTATTAGTGCGGCTGTTATCAGCATTGAACAAGATGCAGTTAGACGACGCAATTTAAATACAGAAGAAGTGAATGCAAAGATATCAGATATGAAGATAGAGGAGAAAACATTATGAAAGTAAGAACAAATGAAGAAGTATCAAAGGCACTAGCAGAACACAAGCCTGTTATCGCTCTAGAATCAACAATTATCTCACATGGTATGCCATACCCACAGAATGTTGAAACAGCATTAAAGGTAGAAGCAATCATTCGTGAACACGGCGGTGTGCCCGCAACAGTCGGCATCATTGATGGTGAAGCCGTTGTTGGTATGACACCAGAGGAAATCGAAGAATTCGGTAAGCGTGGCTTAAGCATACCTAAGGTATCTCGTAGAGATATTCCAGTTATCTTAGCAAATAAGAGTTGGGGTGCTTCTACAGTTGCGACAACAATGATTCTTGCGGCTAAGGCTGGCGTTGAGTTCTTCGTAACTGGCGGTATTGGTGGTGTTCACCGTGGTGCAGAAACTACATTTGATATCTCCGCTGACTTAGAAGAATTAGGAAACACAAACGTTACAGTTATCTGTGCAGGTGCTAAGGCTATCTTAGACTTGCCAAAGACATTAGAAATTCTCGAAACAAAGGGTGTTCCAGTATTAGGCTTCCAAACTGATGAACTTCCTGCATTCTACACACGTAAGTCAGGATTAAAGGTTGATCACAAGGTAGAAAGTTATTCTGAAGCTGCAGAAATTATCCGTGCAAAGAGAGGGTTTGGTTTAGATGGTGGTGTATTAATCACAAATCCAATTCCAGAAGAATATTCTATGGACGCAGATGCAATCAATGCGGTAATCGATTCTGCAATCAAGGAAATGGATGAAAAGGGAATCAAAGGAAAAGAATGCACACCATTCTTACTTGCTAAGATTGCAGAAATTACAGGTGGCAAGTCCCTTGAATCTAATATTCAATTAGTATTCAATAACGCGGCTGTTGGTACAGAAATTGCAAAGGAATACTATAAGTAAGCTTATGACAGAGATGAAACAGACAGTTTCTGATCCAGTGACAAAAGAGAGTTTTATCCAAGCACTGAAAAGTCTTGGTATTACTGGCAATCAGATTTTGGAAGTACATACACAGATGTCTAGTTTCGGATATGTAATTGGTGGTGCTCGAACAATCGTAGATGGTTTGATGGAGTTGTGCGAAAATGGCGGGACGATTCTCATGCCAGCACAAGCAGTTGATAACAGCGAACCAAGTGATTGGGAATATCCAGCGGTTGCACCGACACTTTACAAAGAAATTCGTGAAGCGATCCCAGCTCACGATACAAAGACAAGTGATGTACATTACATGGGATCAGTTGTTGAAAATTTTAGACTAAGAGATGGTGTGATTACTTCCTCACATCCAACCTTCTCTTATTCTGCATGGGGTAGATATGCAAGATTGTTATGCAATCATCAATCGATGCATTTCCCACTGGCAGACGAATCTCCAACCGCAAGACTCTATGAATTAAAAGGATATGTACTTTTAATTGGCTGTGATTTTGATTCGGCAACATGCATGCATCTAGCTGAGTATCGCTCTGATTGTCGACCAATCGGCATTCAAGGTGCAAAGGTCAAGACCGCAGAAGGTGATGTGTGGAGAAAATATCTTGATTTACAGTTAGATAGTGATATCTTCCTGAAAGTTGGACAAATGATGCGAAAGAAAAACATGGTTAGAGAAACCATGTTAGGTGGTTGCAAGATTACGCTTTTCTCGGCTGCAAATGCAATTGATGAAGCCATGCGTTATTTTGATAAGACCATGGTGTACGATTTATATCGTTAAATCCAATGATGCTGTAGGTATGCTTGTGCGATGTCATAAGCAGCCTGCAGCATTTCATTTTCTTCCTCTTGACCAAAGCGACTAGTAATTGGAGAATCAATATCAATTTCACCAACGCACTTTCCATTTACAATGATAGGCACACAAAGTTCACTGCGACTATCGCAATCACAAGCAATATGTCCTGAAAAGGCTAGTACGTTATCAATGCGCTGTACACTTTTATCACGGTAACATTTCCCGCAGACGCCTTTATCAAAAGGAATCCTTGTGCAGGCAGGTTTTCCCTGAAAAGGGCCAAGAACGAGTTGGTCATCCTTTACAAAATAGAATCCAACCCAGTTAATATTTTTGTAACTCATTTGAATGCATGCACTGACATTGGAAAGTGCGGCAATCTTATCGCTTTCTTCTAAAAAAGCGCAAATTTGTTTATTTAATATCGTTTTCATGGAAAAATCATAGCATAGGGTTGATTAAAATAAACACAGAATTATAATGAAACCAGAGGGAGGCTATATCTATGGATGATATATCTGGTGAGTGTAACACGGATGTAAAAACAAATAAATGATATAGCCATAAAGGTTCTTTTTTATGATGGCTGTATCAGCCAATCATGAGGGAGGATTTTTTATTATGGATAAGGACTTAGTTTTAGAGTGGATTAAAAGCAACAATTTAAAAGAATTACATGAATATTTAAAGAAACAGAATGTCGTTGATATTGCGGAGTTTCTCCACGAGTTGGATGATAGTACACTAGCAATCTTCTTTAGAATTCTAGAAAAAGAAGAGGCGGCGAATGTTTTCTCCTATTTAGATAACGAAGAACGCAATCGTTTGATCAAGACCTTTAATAATGCTGAAATTGTAAACGTGATTAACGAACTATACTCTGATGACGCGATTGATTTCCTATCTGATATGCCAGCAAATCTGGTAACACAGCTGTTAGATAAGGTTGATGATGGTGTTCGCAAAGATATTAATCACTTATTAAAGTATAAGGATGATACTGCAGGAAGTATCATGACGGTTGAATTTATTGAGTTTACAAAAGAGATGACAGTTGCAGACGCACTAGCAAAAATCAAGCGTGTTGGTATTGATAGTGAGACGGTGTATACCTGTTATGTAGTAGAAAACCGTAAACTAATTGGTATCGTCAGTGCAAAGAGTTTGATGTTAAGTGACTCTGATGTGCCTATCAAGGACATCATGAAGACAGAATTCATCTATGCATATACAAGTGATGACAAAGAAGACATCGCTAAAAAGATGAAGAAGTATGACTTGATTGCCTTACCTGTATTAGATGTAGAAAATTACATTGTTGGTATCGTAACATTCGATGATGCGATTGACGTCTTGACAGAAGAAACAACAGAAGACATGCAGAAGATGGCTGCAATTGTTGCGAATGATAAGCCATACCTAACAACATCTGTGTGGGAACATGCACGTAGCAGAATAGTTTGGCTATTAATCTTAATGTTTTCAGCAACATTGACAGGGAGTATTATCTCCAACTATGAACATGCCTTTGAGGTGATGCCAGTACTTGTATCCTTTATTCCTATGCTGATGGATACAGGTGGAAACTGTGGATCACAGAGTTCAACTTTGATTATCCGTGGTTTAGCGATTGATGAAATTAAGTTCAGCGATTTCTTCAAGGTTGTATTCAAGGAATTTAGGATCTCTATTGTTGTGGGTATAGTGCTAGGTTTAGCAAATGGTATCAGAATTGTTGTGCTAAATCATGACGTATATCTAGCAATTGTTGTTTCGGTTTCAATTATTGTTACAGTCATGATTTCTAAATTTGTTGGATGTGTGCTACCAATTATTGCAAAGAGATTGAAGATGGACCCAGCAATTATGGCTGCACCATTAATCACAACTATCGTAGATACGCTAGCAATTATGGTGTACTTCTCAATCGCATCACAAATTTTCAATTTATAAGAGGAATTTTGGACCTTCATCATGAAGGTCTTTTTGCTAGATGTACATATAAAGAGGGATACAAAGAGGAATGTGATAATCGAATAACGCGCTTGCGAAATATGAAATCAGTTGTAGAATGAATAACAGACGACAGGAGATTTTCATGTATCCAACAGTAGGTTCATCAGTATATATTCAAAGTTTTAAACACGATGGAAGCTTGCATCGCACATGGTGTAAGGGTTTTGTTCTTGAGGCAGATGAGGATAGAATTGTAGCGGTTACTGACCATGCGTGGGTGATTGAAGCGGATAATCGTAAGTGGCTTACGCGTGAGCCGGCTGTATGTTTTTTCTATAGAAAGAAATGGTACAACGTCATCTCTATGATTCGTCACAGTGGCATCTACTATTATTGTAACTTGGCATCTCCAACAATTTATGATGGCGAAGCAATCAAGAATATTGATTATGATTTAGATGTAAAGCTCTATCCAGATCGCACTTATCAAGTTCTTGATGAAAACGAATATTTTGAACATGCGAAAAAAATGAATTATTCAGAGGATGTTATGGATATCGTTGAAGCACAATTGGATAAGTTAATTACAGATATGGAAGAGGAGAAAGAACCGTTTAATAAAGAGTGTATTGACAAGTACTATCAGCTTTATTTAAAGATGAGTTCACATCAGAATATTGAGAAAGAATAAGGTTTGAATTAGGTTTGGCAAACTTTCCAAATTTTTCTCAAAAAAAGTCATAAAAGTAATTGACACAGGGATAGATACTTGGTATATTAATACAGCACTCTTCGGAAGGAGAGAAGCAGAGATCTTTGAAAACTGAACAGGAATAAGACACAAAAACAACGTCAAGCAAAAGGATACGAAGGAAAAGACTTCGTAAAATAAAAGAGTCAATCAAATGAAGAGTTTGATCCTGGCTCAGGATGAACGCTGGCGGCGTGCCTAATACATGCAAGTCGAACGCTGGAGATCTAGCTTGCTAGATCGAAGGAGTGGCGAACGGGTGAGTAATACATAAGCAACCTACCCACGAAGACTGGGATAATCTCTGGAAACGGGGACTAATACCGGATAGGTAATTGGAAGGCATCTTCTGGTTATTAAAGGTTAAAAACACTGGTGGATGGGCTTATGGCGCATTAGTTAGTTGGTGAGGTAACGGCCCACCAAGACGATGATGCGTAGCCGGCCTGAGAGGGTGAACGGCCACATTGGGACTGAGACACGGCCCAGACTCCTACGGGAGGCAGCAGT
>OHAF01000472.1_pt1 | contig 42971 bp, 47 predicted proteins | sample 1577041 | NCBI WGS metagenome assembly OHAF01 (sample SAMEA3541495, study PRJEB24748) | human gut metagenome | biome: human gut; feature: human-associated habitat; material: faeces | place: China | collected 2012
ATCTACTCCCATAAATGTAAATATAAGCCCACTTCCTATATACAAAGCCAAAAATACCAATAAAGGTAAAAATGCTATCGCGCCATATTTTTTTTCACCATTTTTTTCATTCATAAGTTAAACCTCCCCTAATCTTTTTATCTTTCTTCTCTCCATTTTTTTATTCCATTTTCTATTCTGTTCATTCCTTCTTCTACCATGTATCTCGGACAAGCTACATTTATTCTTTCAAACCCTATTCCATTTTCACCAAACCAATATCCATCATCTAATGCTATTTTACATTTCTCCTGCATAAATCTTGACAATTCTTCTTTAGATAATCCTAAGACAGAAAAATCAAGCTACATAAGGTAAGTTCCTTCTGGTTTCTTAACTTTTACTTCTGGTATTTTTTCTTTTATGTTTTTTTCAATAGCAAATTTCAAAGTGATATGCGAAAGTTCACAATGCGCACACTCCCCTAAAAATCTTATTTTTAAAATACCATCTTTATAATTAATAAATTCAATATTTCCACCATCAGCTATTAATTTAGGACGAATTTTTTCTAATTCTAACTTAATTTTATCCACTGTATCATAATATTTTTTATCCAAAATATAAACACCTCTCTCCACCTAATTATACTTGTAAATTTTTAAAAAATCAACATATTAAATAAATTAATAAAAAGTAAGCAAGTTACTATTATTTTCTTATAAAAACGTTTATAATAATATATAGAAAATAAAAATAAAGAGGGAAAATTCTATGACAAATACAGGAGAGCAACTAATCTTAATAACAGATATAGCTGTAGAGAAATTTCAAGAGTTGTTGTTTGATGCTGATAAACGTGATAGTTATCTGAAAATAGCTATTGCTTTAGAAGGTACTCAAATGCACTATGCTATTGATATAAAAGACGAAGTGGAAGAAGGAGATAAAGTTTATAACTTTGGAGAATTAAAAGTTCTTGTAAATGAAGAAGACGAACTGCTTCTTAAAGGTCTTGAAATTGACTATGTACAGGATGAATTTGGAAGTGAATTCACACTTCACAATCCTAACATGATAGAAATATATGATGATGAAGAAGGCGGTTGCTGCGGAAGTGGTTGCTGCTGCTAATAACAAATAATTAAAAGGAGAAAGTATACTATGAAAAATGTAGTAATTTTAGGTGCTGGTTATGCAGGACTAACAACATTAAAAGGATTAAAAAAAGCTGCTAAAGCTGGAGAGGTAAAAGTAACATTAGTTAATAAAAATTCATATCACTATGATACTGTTAACTTACACGAAGTTTCCGCTGGAAACATTCCATCAAGAGACATTTGTATCGATATTAAAGATGTAGTTACACCAGGAGTTAGTTTTGTACAAGATGAAGTTATTAAAATTGATACTGAGAAAAAATTAGTATTAACTAAAAAACATGAAATTGATTATGATGTATTAGTAATTGGATTAGGATTCCAACCTGAAACATTTGGTATTGAAGGAATGGCAGAAAATGCTATGCCTATAGCAGACGTATTAGCAGCAGAAAAAATTGCAGCTACACTAGAAGATAACTTCAGAAAATATGCTACTAGTGAAGAAAAAGATGTTAAAGATATTTCTGTTATCGTAGGTGGAACAGGTCTTGCTGGTATGGAGTTTTTAGGTGAATTGGTACACCGTAAAAAAGAATTATGTTCTAAATATGGAATTGATGAAAAATTAGTTAAAATCTATGGATTAGATGCGGCTCCAACATTACTTCCAATGTTTACTAAAGAATATAGTGATTATGCTAGAAAATACTTAGAAGATAACGGAATTGAAATTATTTTAGGTGCTGGAATTAAAGGTGCAACTGCAGACAGCTTTATTATTGAAGTTGAAGGAGAAAGAAAAGAACTAAAAGCTAGTACATTAGTATGGACTGCTGGAGTTCGTGGTAATAAACTTATGGATGAAACTTTCCCAGAATTATCGAAACGTGGTCGTTTAGTAACAACTCAACAATTAACTGTTCCTGGAATGGAAGACATTTATATAGTAGGTGACTGTGCAGCGTTTATCGAAACAGGTCAAGAAAGACCATATCCAACTACAGCACAAATTGCTAACCAAATGGGAGCTTACGTAGGTGCTCGTATTAGTGGAAAACCAGTTGGAGACTTCAAATATATCAACCGTGGTGTTGTATGTTCTCTAGGACATAAAGATGGTATTGCAGATGTTATGGGTGGTAAAAAATCTAAAGGATTTAAAGCTGCTAAATTGAAAAAAATCATCGAAGCAAAAGCTATCTATGAATTAACAGACGTTATTACAGCTCTAAAAAATCAACGTATACTTTAATTTTAATGAGAAAAAAACTCAACTTTTTGTTGGGTTTTTTTATTTTTTATCATAAAAACAAATAGCTATGAAGTGGGATTCAGTTTGGACAATAATTATCAAGTTTTCTAGCACGCCTAATTGAAAAATAGTCATAAATATGGTAAGATATAGTGTAGGGAAAATTTAACCAATAAAGTAATGAGGAAAAATTATGATATATAAAATAGCAAATACACAAGAAGAATATGAACAAATTTTCAAGTTAAATTATGAAACATTTGTTGATGAAATTCCTCAGCACAAAAAAAATGAAACTAAAAAATTAAAAGATAAATTTCATGATAAAAACATATATATAATAGCCAAAAAAGAGAATGAAGTAATTGGAATGATTTCGCTATCTGATACACGTCCATTTTCTTTAGATGATAAGTTGAATAATATAGATACATATTACAAAGGGGAATATAGAAAACCCGTAGAGATTCGATTATTGTCAATAAAACATCAATATAGAAAAACAAAGGTCTTTACAGAATTAATTCAAAGAACATTTAATTATATTATTCAAAACTCTTATGATATCGTCTTTATTTCGGGAACAGTGAGACAAGAAAAATTATACAAACATATAGGTTTTGTTCAGTTCCACGAAAATGTAGGTACTAAAGATGCAGAATATATGCCGATGTATTTAGATTTGACTGCTGAAAATAAAATTATTAATAGACTTGCAGCAGCTCAACGTATCAATTTTTTACCTGGTCCAGTAGATTTATCGGATGATGTGGTTGGTAAATTATCAAAAAAACTGTATTCACATAGAAGTAATGAGTTTGTTACATTGACAAAAGATACTTTGGCCAAATTAGAAAGAATCCTTGATGTTAAGTGTGCAACTATACTTCATGGTTCAGCTACTTTAGCTAATGAAGCTATTATGGCTCAGTTAAAGGGACGTGGGCTTAGTAATGGATTAGTTCTTGCAAATGGTGAGTTTGGAAATAGACTAATACGTGAAAGCAAGCGCCATGGTCTAAATATAGACGATTATAGCGTAGGTTTTGGAGAAAGTTTTGATTTAGAATTATTAGATAGAAAGTTATCTAAGGACAATTATGACTTTGTCTATTTAGTTCATAATGAAACTAGTGTTGGAATTTTAAATGATTTAGATAAAATAACAGAAATTGTAAAAGAAAAGTATAATAAGGTTTTAGCTGTTGATGCTGTATCAGCGGTTGGAGCGATCAAGTACAGTTATAGAAATGTAGATTATGTTGCATGTTCATCAGGAAAAGCATTTTGTTCTGTTGCAGGTCTTGCAGTGGTTGGATCGAATTGTGAATTGGTACCGTTGGAGAATACACCATTATACTTAGACTTGCATTATGCGAATAAGATGGTTTCTATACCATTTACACAACCATCAATTTTAATGGAAGCTTTAAACACAGCTTTAGATGCATTTGAAACTGATGAAAGATATGAAAAAGTTCAAAGTAAGTATGCTTATATGAAAGAAGGGTTAGAAGCTTTAGGCCTTCCGATTATGAAAATTAAGAAAAATGAAGTATCACCTGTTATAATAACGGTAGAACTTCCTGAAAGTATTTCTTCGCTTAATATAGGGGCTTCACTTGCTATAAATAATGTATTTATTCATTATAAGAGCTCATACTTAGCAGAAAGAAATATAATTCAATTTTCGTTTATAAACATAAATACAACTAAAAAAGAAATAGATTATACATTAAGTATATTAAAAGAAATGATAGGAGAGAATTAATGCCAGTATTTAAAGTATTTTACCAAGAAAATTCAAAAGAAATTCCAGTAAGGGAGAATACGCAAGTATTATTTGTAGAAGCTGATGGAGTTCCAGCAGTTAGAAAATACTTGGATGACAGAAATTACAACATAGAGCTTGTTCAAGAATTAAGTGATGCTTATTTAGAATTTGAAAAACAAGCGGAAGATTTTAAAGTGGAGAAAGTTAATGGATAAAATCATTAAAAAAAATGAAGTAGGTGTAGCTGCTATTGGTGGACTAGGCGAAATAGGGAAAAACACTTACGCTATTCAATATCGTGATGAAATAATTATTATCGATGCGGGAGTGAAGTTTCCTGGAGATAATATTTTAGGAATCGATTATGTAATTCCTGATTACTCATATATTGAAAAAAACATAGATAAAATAAAAGCTTTAGTAATAACTCATGGTCACGAAGATCATATAGGCGGCTTACCATTTTTACTAAGAAAAGTGAGTCTACCTATTTATGGAGGACCTCTTGCTATTGGATTAATAAGATCAAAATTAGAAGAACATAATTTATTGGCAAGAGCAGAATTAAATGTTATTGATGAAGATACTATTTTAGAGTTTAAATATTTAAAAGTGTCATTTCATAATACAACGCACTCTATTCCAGATTCTTTCGGAGTTATAGTTAATACACCACAAGGAAATATCGTTCATACAGGAGATTTTAAATTTGACTTTACGCCAGTAGGGCAAGGAACAAATCTTCACAAAATGGCAGCAATCGGTGATGAAGGTGTATTATGTTTACTTTCAGACTCGACTAACTCAGAACGAGGAGAGTTTACCCAAAGTGAGAAAGAAGTAGGGAAAACAATTTCTAATATACTTCGTAAAGAAAAACATCGTGTAATATTTGCTACATTTGCTTCTAACGTTTATCGTGTAAAACAAGTAGTTGAAGCATGTATAGAGCACGGAAGAAAAATCGTTGTTTTTGGTCGCTCAATGGAGAAAGCTATCAAAATAGGTACAGAGTTAGGTTACATCAAAGCACCAAAAGATACATTTGTTAATAGCAAATATTTAAACCAAGTAGACCCAAACAAACTTCTTATTTTGTGTACAGGGACTCAAGGTGAAGAGCTTGCTGCGCTTAGTAGAATTGCTAACGGTACGCATAAAAAGATAACTATTATGCCGACAGATACGGTAATTTTTGCAAGTTCAGCTATTCCAGGTAATACATTATCAATTAATAAGAATATAGATTTATTGTCAAAACTAGGTGCTAATGTAATTACATCTAGCGTCAATAATGTCCATACTTCTGGACATGGATCAAAAGAAGAACAAAAATTAATGTTTAGATTAATTAAACCTAAGTATTTTATGCCTATTCATGGTGAATATCGTATGCAAGTTATTCATGCTCAAACAGCTGCTGAATGCGATATTCCATTAGAAAATTCATTTATTATGGAAAATGGTGAGGTGCTAGCCTTAACAAGTGACAGCGCTCGTATTGCAGGAAAATTTGAGGCATCTGATGTGTACGTAGATGGTCTTGGAATTGGAGATATAGGAAGCGTTGTTATAAAAGATAGAAAAGAACTATCAGAAGAAGGTGTAATTGTCGTATCAGTTGCACTAGATTTTAAAAATAAAAAATTACTTAATAATCCGGATATAATTAGCAGAGGATTTGTTAATATAAATGAATCTATGGAATTGTTTGGAGCATGTAAAGGCGTTGTAAAAGATACAGTTTTAAATATACTTTCCGATGAAGAAGTTGGAGTGTATCAAATACGCCATCAAATAGTAGAAAAATTAGGAGAATTTTTAGAACAAGAGATTGGGAGAAAACCTGTAATATTACCTACAATATTGGAGGTGTAAATATGAAATATAGAAGTGTGTTTGATATTATAGGACCAATAATGGTAGGTCCGTCGAGTTCACATACAGCTGGAGCTGTAAGAATAGGATTATTTACCAGATATATATTTGGACATCAGCCTGAAAAAATAAAAATAACATTATATGGCTCATTTAAAGAAACATATAAAGGACATGGAACAGATATAGCGTTAATAGGGGGATTGTTAGGATACAATACCTCAGATAAGCGCATTAGAACTAGTTTAGAAGACGCTAAAGAAGCAGGAATAGATTTCGAATTTATAGAAAGTGAAGTTGAGCATATTCATCCAAATACCGCCAAACTTGAAGTAGAGGCAGGTAGACATAGTCTGGATTTAATAGGAAAATCAATCGGTGGAGGGAAAATGGTTATTTTCGAATTATTAGGATTTGACGTAAATCTCTCTGGAGACTTTCCTAGTTACTTTGTTTTTTACAAGTTTAGTGAAAAAAATAAAATACATTTACTTTCAGAAATAAATAATATATTTGGAGATAATAAAGTAAGTGATAATTTTTCTGATTCAATATTAGAAGGAGTAAATTTACTAGTAGTGGAAGTTTTGGAAGAAATTAGTACTAAACAAATAGAGAGAATAGCTAATTTAGAATATGTTAATGAAGTAAAATTCGCAGATAGATTATAGGGGAAACGCTATGTTTATAAGTTTAGAAGATATAGTAGAAAAATCAAAACATGAAAAGAAACCTGTTTCGGAGCTTATGATTGAACAAGAAGTGGAGTTGAATGGAGTTAGTCGTTCTGCTGTGGAAAAATTAATGAAACGCAACTTATCAGTAATGATGCAAGCCGTAGAAGAGGGGCTAGCAGGGGTAAGTTCAAAGACAGGACTTACCGGAGGAGATGCTAAAAAATTACAAAATTATATAGAAAGTGGCCAATCAATTACTGGTGGTGATTTTTTGACAGGAGTTGCAGCAGCTATAGCAACTAATGAAGTTAATGCTTCACTAGGATTAATTTGCGCAACACCTACAGCAGGTTCAGCAGGAGTCTTACCTGGATGCGTTCATGCATTAAAACAAAAGTTTAATATAGATGAAGAAACACAACTCAGAATGTTATTTACAGCAGGGGCTTTTGGTTTTGTTGTAGCCAATAATGCATCTTGTTCGGGAGCAGAAGGTGGATGTCAAGCTGAAATAGGTTCAGCTAGTGCAATGGCTGCAGCCGCGATAGTAGAGGCTATGGGTGGTGATGCAGAAACGAGTGCGCATGCTTTTGCAATTGCTTTAAAAAATATGCTAGGTCTTGTTTGTGATCCTGTAGCAGGATTAGTTGAAGTTCCCTGTGTAAAACGTAATGCTGCAGGAGCATCTATAGCAATGATGGCAGCAGACATGGCACTTGCAGGTATTAAGAGTCGTATACCTGCAGATGAAGTATTAGAAGCCATGTATAAGATTGGTTTAGAAATGTCGACAACACTAAAGGAAACTGCCAGAGGTGGCTTGGCAATTACAAAAACTGGAGAAAAATATAGGAGTTTATTATTCGGTAATGATTAATATATTGGAAAAATCAGTAGAAACTATAAAAGGCGTAGGAAAAAAATATCTACAAACATTGAACGAATTAGAGATATATACTATTCGTGATGTATTGTATAATATTCCTTACAGAGTGTCTAGTTCTACTGATTTTTCTATGTCTGTTAAAGATAATGAAAAAGTAGTTGCAACAGGGAAAGTAGAAACACGTGTTAGTACACAGTTTTATGGAAATAAACGAAGTCGTTCATTCTTTTCATTATCTACCCCAACAGGAAGTATAAAAATAGTGTTTTTTAATCAACATTATCTTAAAAAGAATCTTTTAGAAGGCCGAGATATCGTAGTAAAGGGAATCTATAACAAAGCTAATAATACGATAACTGCTTCTAGCATTTCTTTCGGAAAAGAAGAAAAAGCGGTAAATAATGATAAAATAGAAGTGTTTTATCATTTAAAACAAGGAATAACTCAAAAAAGATTTATAAAGCTTGTAGAAGAATCATTTAATATGATTGATGAAGAAAATGTTATTTTAGATTTAGTCCCTGAAAACTTCAAAGGAATTTGGAAACTGGAAAAAATCTTATATACACTCCATTTCCCAAAAGATGTTGAGCAGTTTGATAAAGCACGTAAAATGTATGCTTTTCATGAGCTATTTAATTATCAATTGAAATTACAGTTGCAAAATATAAATAGTAGGTTAGAAGATGAAAGATACAGAATTTGTATAAATAACAATGATATTCAAGAATTTACACAACAACTTCCGTTCAGTCTGACTAATGCTCAAAAGAGAGTAATAGACGAGATTGCAGCTGATTTAAATACACCTTATAAAATGGATAGATTGTTGCAAGGTGATGTAGGAAGTGGAAAAACAGCTGTAGCAGCCGCAACTTTGTATGGAGTTATAAAATCTGGATATCAAGCAGCTATTATGGCGCCAACAGAAATTCTTGCTAATCAACATTTTGAAACTTTTTTTGAATTTTTCAAAGAACTAAATATATCAATAGCACTGCTAACAAGTAACACACCTAAAAAAGAACGTAATAAAATTTTAAGTTTACTTGAAGTAGGTGAAGTAGAATTATTAATTGGGACACATTCTTTAATTCAAGATGATGTTATATTTAAAAATTTGAAATATGTAATTACTGACGAGCAACATCGTTTTGGTGTTAGACAACGAAAAATTTTAAGTAATAAAGGAGAGGCGGTAAACTCATTAATGATGACTGCAACGCCAATTCCTCGCAGTCTTGCGATAACATTAATTACTGATATAAAAGTCTCAACAATAGATGAACTTCCAGCAGGTCGTAAAAAAGTTCAAACATATAAAGCGAATAACAAGAGTTTTTATAAAGTTTTAGATAATATCATGATGGAGCTTGACAGCGGTCGACAAGGTTATGTAGTGTGCCCATTAATAGAAGAATCAGAAAAGATGGATCTTCAAAATGTAGAAGATATTTATGAGAAGATAAAAGAATACTTGCCAGATTCATATAAAATAGCTATTCTACATGGTAAAATGAGTAATAAAGAAAAAGATGAGATAGTTGAAAGATTCTTAAATAAAGAGATACATATTTTAATATCAACAACGGTAATAGAAGTAGGAGTAAATGTTCCTAACGCAACATTTATGATTGTGGTTGATGCACATAGATTTGGACTTGCGACATTGCATCAACTTAGAGGACGCGTAGGAAGAAGTAAGTTTCAATCATATTGCATCTTGATAACTGATTCAAAAAGTGAGAGAATAGATATTATGTGTTTGGAAAATGATGGATTTAAGATTGCAGAGTTTGATCTTAAGCAACGAGGTCCTGGAGATTTTTTTGGTACGAAACAAAGCGGTGTTCCAAGTTTTAAAGTTGCAGATTTAATTAATGATGTAGATCTTATGTATTTAGCTAAAAGATTAGCTCTAAAAATTATAGAAGTAACAGATAATAAGAATAGGTTACTTCAATATGTAGGTTTAGAAGAAACAACAATATAGGAGGAATAGATGAGCAAAAAGTGGAAAAATAGATTAATAAATATTCTTATTGCAGTATTATTACTTACCTCGGTAGTACTTATTTTTAAAAATCAAATTAGAGAGTATTTAACAGGAAATGCTAACAATAAAATAATAACTGCGTACAAAAATGGCAAAGGAGAGGTAGATATACCTTGGTGGCAAAAATTATTTACTGATAATGCCTCGAAAATAAAATTAACAGACTCTATGTTAGGAATTTTGAAAATTGATTCTGTAAATATTCAAGAACCAATATTTCAAGATGTCACAGAGATTAACTTGATTAATGGTGTTGCGACAGCGCAAGAGCCCTCAACATTAGATGCTCAAAATGTTGTGATAGCTGGGCATAGTGTTCAAGGAGTAGGTATAAGATTTAATAATCTTAGCAAAATAAAAATGGGTGATAAAGTTCAGGTTATTTCAAAAGATAAGCTACGTACATATGAGGTAAGTAAATTATATGATGTGGCTGCAACACAGGTAGAAATACTAGATCAACATAAAGATCAACCTAAAAAACTTACATTATTCACTTGCGATAATTATAATCCTAAAACAGGAGAATGGGAAAGTAGATTTGTTGTTGAAGCTAAATTAGTAGGAGAAGAGAGTGCATAATATTATGAAAATAGGAATAGATATTTTAGGGATAGATAACCCAGAAAGAATTATTAACTTTGTAAATAACTATAAAGACAGCGAAGTAGAATTATATGTTTATGGATTGGAAGAAACATTAATAAAAGTAACAAAAACCGAAAATATTGTAAAAAATGTTTGCACAGAAGAAGTATATATGTCAGATGATCCGGCGCGAGTTCATAGAAAGAAAAAAGATTCTTCTATGATTAGAATGCTAGATGATTTAAAAAATCAAATAATAGATGTAGCTATTACTGGGGGTAGTACAGGCGCATTTATGGCAAGTTCAGTATTTATGATAGGTCGTATAGAAGGTATTTCAAAACCCGGCTTAGCATCACTACTGCCAACAAGGTCAGATCATAAGTTTTTATTAACAGATCTTGGGGCGAATGTTGAGGCCAAGTCTGAAGACTTGGTGAATTATGCTAAACTTGGTCAGTTATATATGAAATATATTTATAATATAGAAACTCCAAGCGTAGCATTGTTGAATGTAGGTGTTGAAGAAAGTAAAGGTAACAAAGTTTATAAGAATGCACATAAGCTTATGAAGGCCGAAGTAGCAAACTTTAAGGGGAATATAGAAGGTCGAGAAATATTAGAGCATCAATTTGATATAGTAGTGGCTGAAGGCTTTGCAGGAAATGTTTTATTAAAAACTATAGAAGGAGTTGCGAAGTCATTGGGAAAAATGATAAAAGGAATTTTCTTACAGAACTTAAAAACTAAAATAGGGGCATTATTAGTAAAAAAAGGTATTAATGCATTTAGGAAAAAATTTGATTACAGTGAATATGGTGGAGCATTTTTACTTGGAATAAAGAAACCTACAATAAAAGTTCATGGTGCTGCTGATGAAAATGCACTATATTATGCTGTTCAACAAGCAAAACAAATACACAAAACAAAACTTTATGATATAATGATAGAAACAATGGAAAAAGGAGAATAAAAAATGGCAATTTTAGAAGAAGTAAAAGAAATAATTGCAAGATATGTAAAAATCGAACCAGAAAAAATCACATTAGAATCAAAACTTAATGAGGATTTAGATGCTGATTCAATTGATATCGCCGATGTAGTAATGGATATTGAAGAAAAATACGGATTTGAATTTTCTGATGAAGATGCAGAAAATATTGTTGCTATTAAAGATTTAGTAAAAGTAATAGAAGAAAGAAAATAATAAAAACTTTATGAGTCTATCTCAAGAAGTTAAATTAAATATTATATGGAGAATTTAGTTTTGTATTATAAAAAACTAGATTCTTTTTTTTAATATTTATGCTTTTTACATAATACTGATTTCTTGCTTTTTTAAAATGAAAGAATTAAAATTAATATGTTAAATTATGAGAAATCATAAGTAATCATAAATTATGGAAAAAGGAGAATATAAATGAAAAACTTTTTTGGAGAAAAATATAGTAGGTTTGCTATTAGAAAATTTACTATAGGAGTCATTTCGGCTACTCTTGGAATGTTTGTATTAGGAAATATAGAAATTAATAATACTTATGCTAAAGCTGAAGATAAATTAAATATACATTATAGATATGTTAGTGATGATGAATTAACACAAAAAGAAAAAGAATTAATAGTAAAAGAGCTTCCTAAAGTTGCAGAATCAAATGAAGAAGTTTATTATTTAGTCTATAAACCTTCACAAGAAACAAAGATACGTACTTTGCCTAATACAGGAATATATACTGGAGTAAATGGTATTTTACTTGCTGGAGTAGTAGGTATGTTAATAATAGCTATTACTCGAGGGAAAAATAAAAAGTATAAAATACTATCAGTAATGTTGGTTACAAGTTTAGGAGTAAATACTTTACAAATTCCTGTTATAGCAGTGGATAGCTCAAAATTATCAATATATAATACAGATTTTAGTGTATTTAAGAATGGGAAATTACTAAATCCAATAGAAATTCCTGGGTATAATTATGTAGGATTTATAAAAAATGAATATAGTAATTTTAAAATGAATAAAAATAATAAAGAATTAGAAGGTATAAGAAACAGTAATTCTGGTGAAAGTTTAAAAAATAGGAATATAATTAAACCAGAGTATGTAGGAAAACAATCAGGAGCAGTAGTAAAATCTGAAAAAGAAGAAAAACCAGAATATACAGGAGAACAATCAGGAGCAATAGTAGAACCAGAGAAATTAGAGAAACCAGAATATACAGGAGAACAATCAGGGGCAATAGTAGAACCAGAGAAATTAGAGAAACTAGAATATACAGGGGTACAATCAGGAGCAATAGTAGAACCAGAGAAGATAGAAAAGCCAGAATATACAGGAGAACAATCAGGAGCAATAGTAGAACCAGAGAAGTTAGAAAAACCAGAATATACTGGAAAGATTGAACCATTAAAACCTGAAACAGATAAATTACCAAAAGAAAATATTATGGAAAAGAATGCTAGTGCAATGCTTAATATGAGATTTATATCAAACAATATAGAAAATTCAGGTGTAGGTTCAGCAACTTTTATATCGCCTAATGTACTCTTATCAGTAGCGCATAACTTTATTACTAGTTCTAAAGATAATATGACAGGGGAGCTAATAGGATCTGAAAAAGAAAATATTTATGAGTGGATAACACCAGATGGGAAAAAAGGAATGTTTAGTGCAAAAGATATTCATTTTTATAATAAAAAAGAGTATCCTAAAGGATATATTAATGATTTAGCTGTGATAAGACTACCAAATGTTAATAATAATCAGTATGTTAGTTTGACTTCAAATTATAATAAAGTTAATGTTGGGGATAAATTAAATGTTTATGGTTATCCTAAAGGAAAATATACTCACCTTAAAGATGTGCCAGTAGAGTTAGAACAACAATATGCAAAAAATACATATGGTGTACAGTATCAAGGTGGGGCACCAGGTATGAGTGGAGGAGGAATACTTAATGATAAAGGAGAAGTGATAGGTATTCACCAAAATGGGGGACAAAATCGCTCAGGTGGATTAATTTTATCTCAAAATCAATTAGAATGGATTAAAAGCATTATTGAAGGTAAGGAGATAACTCCAAAATATGATGAGATAGAACGCCCCAAAGAAGATAAAAAAGAAGAAAAATATCAAAATTAAGAGCACTCTTAACTTCATATTAAATAATTAGAGAATGTAGAAAAAATAAGAAATATTCATTTTAATACTAGTAGAAAATGAATATTTCTTGTTTTATTTTTAATAATTAACATAACCTATGTTAACAAGTTTCGCCACCTCAAGAAGAACCAGCTCCAGCTGTACAACCGTAGCAATGCATACCTGTTCTAATTCTACGAACGCCAATATGTTCTTTGGTAAGTTGGCTAACATGCTGTATTTCTCCAGAAACGTTTAGTTTTTCAATTAAATTAAAATCACAATCATAAAGAGAGCCGTCTGGACCAATAGAAATCATATTACGACACATAAGTCCAGGTAATGTAGCTGGATTATATGCCCGGAAAAGTTTATTCATATAGTCTGCATATAAATCCTCACGATGTAAAAATTCAGAAAAACGCCCAATAGGGTTATTTGTAATTGCAAATAAGTTATTAAATACAATTCCAAAGTTGTCGAAAAGTTTTTTCTTATAAGTTTTTTCTAGAGCTTCTTGTTTTGGTGGTAAATATGCACCATTTGGATTGTAGACTAAATTAATAACTAAATTTTCTTCTTTACCATAACCAAGTTCGTTTAGGCGTTGTAATACCTCTATAGATTTAGGGAAAACACCTTTACCACGTTGTTTAGCAACAACTTTTTCATTATAGTAGGGAAGAGAAGCTACAATTTGTACTTTTAAATCACGATATAATTCAGGGATATCTCTATAGGCAGGTACTGCTAGTATGACTAGGTTAGTTCTTACCATAACTGTCTGAGCATATTTTGAGATTTCTTTTAAAAACCATCTAAAGTTAGGGTTCATTTCAGGAGCTCCGCCTGTTATATCCATAATTTTATAGTTACCAACTTTGAATGCTTCAATAATTTGTTCGAAAGTCTCACGAACCATATTATTTTTCCTGTGTGGGCCGCCATCTACGTGACAGTGACTACAAGTTATATTACATAAACTCCCGACATTTATTTGCATTGTATCAGGATATTCTTCGGTAAGTAAGTATTGTTTGTCTTCTACCATATCGAAGAATTTAGGAATGTTTAACTCTGACATAATAGTTCCTAGTTAGTAAGTTTGTCAGAAAGCTCTTTACTTTGAAGACCGTGTACTAAAGTAATTCCTGCTTTCATAGCTGCTGCAACGTGAATAGCCTCAGCAATTTGATCTTGATCACAACCTTCACTTAAACAAGTACTAGTGTAGGCATCTATGCAGTAAGGACAAGCTTCAGAATGTGCAACAGCAAGAGCTATAAGAGCTTTTTCACGTGATGTTAATTCACCTTCTGCCATTACATTACCGTAATAATTCATAAAGTTTTTCCAATATTCAGCAGCATCCTCACCGAATTTACCTTCTCCAAACTCTATTAAATGTTTCTTTTTAAAATAATCAGCCATATTTATTCTCTCCTTTAAAAAATATATAATTTCATTATAAATCAGAATAGAAAAATAATCAAAGAAATGACAAATTATACATAAAATAAAAAAGATTTCTTCTCAATTAAATCGGAGGAAATCTTTTATTAAAACTTATCTTATATCACGATACATCTTGGCAATTTCTTCTACAGGTACACCACGACGATACATTTTTTGATATTTTTGCATTTGCCACATAGTTTTTTTTACATGCCCTTTATAGCGACGTGTAGAGGTTGTCACAGAAGAATCGATAACTGTAATTTTATATCCATTAGCGCTTAAATCTTCTGAAATTCGATAATCTTCCATAATTGGCATATCTTTATATCCTCCAACTTTTTCAAAAGCTTGTCTAGAAAGAAACAATGCTTGATCCCCAAAAGCTAGGTTAGTAATACTTGCGCGCATATTAGAAACAATAGAATTAACACGCATAGGAAAACTATTTGGATAGAATTTAATTTTTAGACAGCCAACCTCAGTAGGGCAATCAATAACTTTTTGTATAACATCTTTTTGAAGAACGCTATCGGCATGAATAAACCAAAGTATATCACCGCGAGAAATTTCCGCTCCAAAATTCATCTGATTTGCACGTCCTTTCTTAACAGAAACATGGTACGAATACCCAAAATAAGAAAGTTCTTCTAGTATATCTAAAGTTTTATCTTTGCTGCCACCATCTACAAAAATAACTTCATGTTTCTTAATGTCGTATAAACAGTATAAATTGTAAATAAAGTCTCGAATAGTTGTTTCTTCGTTATAAATAGGAACTATAATAGAAATCATAAAATTCCTCCATAAAAATGATAATTAATGTCTATATTATAGCATATATCTAGTCACAAAAGAATAAAATCTTCATAAATAAATGTTTTTAGAAAATATTGACAAACAACTGTATCTATTGTATAATAACAGTAGACACAAGAGAGGTGGAAAAATGAAAATAAAAATTTCTAATTTATCATCAATACCAATTTACCAACAAATTGCAAGTGAAATAAGAAATAAAATTTTATCAAATGAGCTTATGTCAAATATACAACTTCCTTCAATCCGAGCTTTATCTAAAGAATTAGAGGTAGGGATAATAACTATAAAAAAAGCTTATGAAGTATTGCTACAAGAAAATCTTATTTATTCAAAAGGAGCAGTAGGATATTTTGTAAATGAGATAAATAGGGAAGAAATATTGGTGATAAAAAAGGGAGAATATTTAAAAGAAATAGAAAAAGTTTTTGAGAAGGCACTTGATGATGGTTTAACAAAGGTAGATGTAAAGGAAATTATAGAGATAGTATTGGGGGAGAGAGATTATGGTAATAAAGCTAAATAATTTAGAGGTGAAAAAAGGAAGCTTTAAGCTAGGAGCTATTAATTATACATTTGATAATGGTTATGTTTATGCAATAACGGGAAACAGTGGAAGTGGTAAAACACTATTATTACAAAGTATTTTAGGAAGCATAGATATTAAAAAAGAGATGGTTTTATATAATGACTTGAATTTTTATGAAAATGAAGTAGAGATAAAATCTAAGTATTCTTACGTAGCAGATAATCCATTATTTTCAGATAAATTAAGTGTGGAAACAATCATAAGTAAAATTTCAAAATTAGATTCTAGATTTAATAAACAGAAGTGTTATGAATATTTAAAAAAATATAATATTTATAAACACAAAAAGATTTATGAATTATCTCAAGGAGAAAAAAAGATTTTACTTTTTGGTATAGGAATTTTTACTGACTCACAAGTTTTAGTTTTAGACAATCCATTGGCGGGAGTAGGATTAATAGCTAAAAGAGATATGCTTTCGCTGATTCGAGAGTATATGGAAGAAAATAAGATTACAATAATAGTTACAGAAGATCCCAGTGTAATTCAAAATTTAGCAGATTATATACTCGTATTAAAAGATGGACAGATAGTTATAGACGAAGATGTAGTAGAATTACAAGATAGATATCGTAATAAAAATATTGAGGAAATTTTGATTTCTATATTGAAGGGAGTTGTAGAAAATGAATAAAGTAAAATATGAAACAAAATGGGGAGCATTATTAAATATTATTTCAAATAGAAACTATTCAACACCACAAATTTATAAAATCTTTTATTTTGGATATTATTTTCTAACATTGTTGATAATATTTGCTATACTGTTTAATAAAAATTATGTAATATTATCAATTTTAGCATCTATAGTCTTTGTGATAAATGGAAGAAAGTATGAAGATAGAGAAAGGCTTATAACTGAATACTTGCCAATTTCATTTAAAGAAAGAGTAAAACAAATATATTTCACAACGTATATATTTTTAGTACCAGCAGTATTAGTAGATTTTACATTTCGATATACTTATTACCAAGCAAGTATTATAGAATATGTATATGTATTACTAGCAGTAATAATAATATCAAATTTAGCAATTATTCAAATGATTCTGACTAAACGTTCATTTTGGAATTTTATAGCAATGGATTTACTACTATACGCATTAGCTGTGAAAATAATAACAATAATATTAAATGGATTGTATTTAACAACATTTGATAATACAAAATTTAATTTAGTAAAAATATTGATGTTAATAATATTGGCAATAATATTTCAAGTATTTAGTACCAAATTTATAACAGATTCAAGGAGAAAAGAAACTATAAGTAGACGCTACGAAATAATATTTATAGTTGCAATAACCTTAGCACTAGCACTACAATTGTATCAAGGTATGTATTGGGGTGGGAAATAACCATAATAAAAAGCAGAGTAAGATATTTTGAATTAAGAGGAATATCATTATTCTGCTTTTTAACTTATAATGGACTGAGTTAGTTGGAAAATAAAAAAGAGTACTTCCACGAAGAAATACTCTTTAAATTAAATTCTTATTTGAATTCAGCTGTGTTAACACGAACTCCAGGTCCCATAGTTGTAGTAACAGCTACAGATTTGAAGTAAGTACCTTTAGCAGCAGCTGGTTTAGCTTTAGCTAAAGCTTCTTGAACAGCTTTGAAGTTTTCTACTAAATCTTCAGTAGAGAATGAAACTTTACCGATTGGAGTGTGAACAACACCAGCTTTTTCAGCACGGTATTCAACTTTACCAGCTTTGATTTCATTAACTGCTTTTGTAACGTCCATAGTTACTGTACCAGTTTTAGGGTTTGGCATTAATCCTTTAGGTCCTAATACACGACCGATTTTACCAACTTCTCCCATCATATCTGGAGTAGCAACGATTACGTCAAAATCAAACCAACCTTGTTGGATTTTAGTGATATATTCACCTTGTCCTACGTAGTCAGCTCCTGCTGCTTCGGCTTCAGCTGCTTTATCACCTTTAGCGAATACTAAAACTTTAGCAGTTTTACCAGTTCCTTTTGGAAGTACAACAGCTCCACGAACTTGTTGGTCGTTTTTACGAGTGTCAACTCCTAGACGGAATGCAACTTCTACAGTTGCGTCAAATTTTACTGTACTTGTTTTTTTAGCTAATTCGATTGCTTCTACTACAGAGTATAGACTAGAAGAATCTACTAATTTAGCTGCTTCAAGATATTTTTTACCTTTTTTTGCCATTATAATTATCCTCCTATTCTCCTACTAAGATACCCATACTTCTTGCAGTACCTTCGATCATACGCATTGCTGCTTCTAGAGAAGCTGCGTTTAAATCTTCCATTTTTAGCTCAGCAATTTCTTGAACTTGTGCTTTTGAAACTGTAGCAACTTTGTCGCGGTTAGGGACAGCAGATGCTTTGTCAATTTTAGCAGCTTTTTTAAGTAATACTGGAGCCGGTGGTGTTTTAGTAACGAAAGTAAATGAACGGTCTTCATATACTGAAATTACCACTGGGATAATTAATCCTGCTTGGTCTTGTGTACGAGCATTGAATTCTTTACAGAATCCCATGATGTTTACACCAGCTTGACCTAACGCTGGACCAACTGGTGGAGCTGGGTTAGCTTTACCTGCTGGTACTTGTAATTTAACTACTTTTATAATTTTTTTAGCCACGATAAAACCTCCTAATATATTTTTCGTGATGTGGTCATTTGAACGTTGTATAAATTTACGTTCTCCCACTCAATCAAGTTTTGTATTTTTACATACTTGAATATGATAACATACCAATAATTATATTGCAAGTATTTTGTTGATATTTTTATGAGAAATATTTAATTTTAATTCAGAAATATTAATTAATATATTATGTGATTAATAATACTTAAAAGTAAGTTTTGAAAGTTTGTCTTGTATTGACTTTTTAGTGTCAGTAGTGTAAAATTATACTTATGGTGTATTAACCGTTTTATTGAGCATAGTTTTAAATAAAATAATTTAGTATATCATAAGAAATTTTTTCAATAGAAAGAGGTTGCAAGATGATTTATGGAATAATCAGTGTTGCAGCTTTACTTGTTGGACTTTTATTTGGATATATTATTTCAAAAAATTCGATTCAAAAAAAATTAGAATTATCTAAACAAGATGCAGAACATATTATTGGTGAAGCAAAAAAAGAAGCAAGATATATAGTAGAAAAAGAAACTACTATTGCAAAAAAAGAAGCTGAAGAGATAATTAACATTGCAAATAAAGAAGCAGAATTTAAAAAACTAGATATTCAAAGACAAGAAGATAGAATCGTTCAAAAAGAATCTTCATTAGAACGTCAAACAGAGCTTTTAAATAAAAAAGACGAATTGTTAAGTTCAAGAGAGATGAAATTGGAAGAAAAATCTCAATTACTTGAAGAAAAAAGTACTGAGGTTAATCAACTTAAGATTCAACAAGAAACAGAGTTGCAAAGAATTGCAAACTTAACAGAAGAACAAGCTCGTGAAGAGATTATGGCCGCAGTTGAAACTGATATGGCTAAAGATATGGCAATATATATAAGAAATAAAGAACTTGAGGCGAAAAGTGTTGCTGATAAGCGTGCAAAAGAACTTATTGTTCAGTCATTACAACGCTTTGCTACAGATGTAGTTAGTGAAACCACAGTATCTGTTGTTGATCTTCCTAGTGATGATATGAAAGGACGTATTATCGGACGTGAGGGTAGAAATATCCGTACTTTAGAAACTTTAACTGGGGTAGATTTAATTATCGATGATACTCCAGAAGCAGTTATCTTATCAGGATATGATCCAATACGTCGCGAGATTGCTAAAACAGCGATTAAATCACTTATTGATGACGGTCGTATTCACCCTTCTAAAATTGAGGAAGCTGTTGATAAAGCACGTAAAAATATTGATCAAGTCATTAGAGATGCTGGAGAACAAGCTACATTTGACCTTGGAATCCATAATATGCATCCTGACTTAGTAAAAATAGTTGGTAAGTTAAAATATAGAACTAGTTATGGACAAAATGGACTACAACACTCTATGGAAGTAGCGTATATTGCAGGACTTATCGCAGCTGAGTTAGACTTAGATGTTGCGACAGCACGTCGCGCAGGATTACTACACGATATAGGTAAAGCGCTAGATCATGAAATTGAAGGTTCACATGTTGAAATTGGTGTTGCACTGGCTCTTAAATATAAAGAAAATGCGATAGTTGTAAATGCAATTGCATCACACCATGGGGATACTGAACCGACACATCCGATTTCTGTAATTGTTGCCACAGCTGATGCACTTTCTGCATCACGTCCAGGAGCTCGTAGAGAGTCATTAGAAAATTACATTAAACGTCTACAAAAACTTGAAGAAATTGCAAATGAACACAAAGGTGTAGAGAAAACATTTGCTATTCAAGCAGGTCGTGAAATTCGAGTAATTGTAAATCCTGAAGAAGTAGATGATACTAAAACTTACAAAATTGCCAAAGAAGTTAAGAATAAAATCGAAGAAACGATGCAATACCCAGGAAACATTAAAGTTAATGTTATCAGAGAGGTTAGAGCGGTTAAGCTTGCAAGATAGTAAATTAAGCGATTGGAAATGTCCAATCGCTTTTTTGTATGGTGTTTTACATTGGTTATTGAATGAACTTATTAAGAAGTTATGTGAAGAGTATAATTAATTTTTCATGGTTGAAACAATATATAGGGGAATAAACGAAAATCAGTATTTTGTATCGAATTTCCAGTAAATATGAAAATATTATAATTAAAAAATAATAAATATGAAAACGTTAAAATAAGAAAATTTATATCTAAATGATGATTGAGTCTAATTTTAGTAAAAATTTGAGAAAACTGGTGCATAAAGAAAAAATCCTCATCTGTTTAGTTAATTTAAATCTTTTAATATATATTAAAATAAAAATATATAAATCCTCATGGTTGAATTTGGATTTGTTAATGAATTAGCGTTGTTGTATAATATCTGTAGAATATTATAAGGAGACAAAAGTTATGTCAGAATATATACATACAAAGGCTTATTTAGAGCCTCAAGAATTATATGAATACACTAGTAAAAAGGGGGTGGCTAAAGCTTCGGGAAGCTTAAAGTATATGTTAAGTTTAGGATTCCTAGGTGGAGCTTTTATTGCAGTAGGATATCTTGCTTATTTGAAAGTTGCAGGCTCTATACCACATGAATTTGGAGGATTAGGTGTTTTATTAGGAGCAGCAGTCTTCCCGATTGGCTTGATTTGTATATTAGTAGGCGGTGGAGAACTGATTACTAGTAATATGATGGCAGTAACATTGGCATTTTTTAATAAGAAAGTTAGTTTAGGAATGTTAGTGAAAAATTTAATTATTATCACTCTAGCAAATTTAGTAGGAGCTGTTTTTGTAGCTTATTTTTTAGGTCATGTAACTGGGCTTACTGAAGGAGCGACATTTGCGAAAACTTTAGCTACAGCGGAGTCAAAAGTTAACGCAACTTTTTGGCAAGGGATATTCTCTGGTGTAGGGTGTAACTGGCTAGTGGGTATGGGGGCATGGTTATCATTTTGTGCTAAAGATGTTGGTGGTAAAATAATTGGTACGTGGTTTCCTATTATGACCTTTGTTGCCGTTGGATTTCAACACGTAGTAGCGAATATGTTTGTTATTCCAGCAGCTATATTTGGAGGTGCTAATATTACTTTGATGCAATTTCTAAATAATATGATTGTAATTTTTTTAGGAAATTTTTTAGGTGGAGCCGTATTAGTGGCTGGACTATATACACTGGCCTATAAAAAGAAAAGTTAAAATATAATATTTTTATTAACCGTATTTATTATAGAACCTTTATTTCTAATGGTTATTATTTTTGAAAAGGAATGAAATTTTAAATATATTTATTTTCCTTAATATTTTCCATATTTTTAAAGTTTGTGAAATTATGCATATTTTAATGAAAGCTGTATTAAAACAGGGTTGAAAAAATATCGTTGTTATTGTATAATCTTTATTATAGATGTAGGAAAAATACATATCTATGTAATTATTATTATAAATTTTTAAGGAGAGTATTATAATGACAAACACTGTAGAATCTAAAGTATTTTTAGAACCACAAGAAACTTATGAGTTGACTTGTAAAAAAGGTGTTGCTAAAGCGACTGCAAGCCTTAAATATATGTTAAGTTTAGGTTTCCTAGGTGGAGCATTTATCGGGGTAGGTTTCTTAGCTTTACTTCGTGTATCAGGATCAATTCCTAAAGAATTCGGAGGAATCGGTGCATTATTAGGAGCATCTGTTTTCCCAATCGGACTTATTTGTATTTTAGTAGGTGGAGGAGAGTTAGTTACAGGTAATATGATGGCTGTAACTGTTGCGTGGTTTAATAAGAAAATTAGTTTCAAACTGTTAGCTAAAAATATGGTTGTTATCACATTTGCTAATCTTGTTGGTTCTCTAGTTATTGCTTATTTCTTAGGTCATTTAACTGGTTTAACTGGTGGAGCTATTGCAGCTAAAACTATTTCAGCTGGTGAATCAAAAGTATACTTAACATTCTGGCAAGTATTCTTCTCAGCTGTTGGATGTAACTGGTTAGTTGGTATGGCAGTATGGTTAAACTTTGCTGCTAAAGATGTAGGTAGTAAAATGTTTGGTGTATGGTTCCCAATTATGACATTCGTTGCTATTGGATTCCAACACTTGGTTGCGAACATGTTCGCAATCCCAGCTGCAATGTTTGAAGGTGCAAATATCTCAGTTTTACAATTTATCCAAAACATGGGAACAGTATTTTTAGGTAACTTTGTAGGTGCTGTAACTTTAGTTTCTGCTTTATACACATTTGCTTATAAAAAATAAGCTTAAGATAGTTATATAAATACAGATTTGCATTAAAAGTATTAGCAAATATATAAGATGAAGTCGAGTTAATTCACTACTTCATCTTTTTATTATATTGTTAGGTTTTATCGTAAAATAGTTTAAAAAAAGATTCCGAATCATTAAACTTGGAATCTTTTATTTATTTTATTCTTCTACTTTAACAACCCATCCGAATTTATCTTCAACTTTACCTAATTGGATACCTGTAAGTAGGTTGTAGATTTTTTGAGTCCATTCTCCTGGTTTATTATCTGTGATTAACTCTAGTTTCTTAGTACCATCGAATAATTCTCCAACAGGAGCGATTACTGCTGCAGTACCACATAGGAATACTTCTTCAAGTTTTCCATTGTCATATGCTTCGTAAACTTCTTCTAAAGAAAGTTTTCTTTCTTCTACTTTTTCACCTAGAGATCTTAGAAGTTCTAATACTGAAGCACGAGTGATACCTGGAAGGATAGAACCGTTTAATTCTGGTGTTACGAATGTACCATCAATTTTGAAGAAGATATTCATAGCTCCACCTTCTTCAATGTATTTTTGTTCAACACCATCTAGCCATAGTGATTGAGAATAGCCAAGTTCTTGTGCTTTTTTCTGCCCTTTAAGAGATCCGGCATAGTTACCGGCAGTTTTAGCGAAACCAAATCCACCGCGAACTGCACGAACATATTCGTGTTCAACAAAGATTTTATTAGGCTGTAAACCAGCTTTAAAGTAACTTCCTGATGGAGATAAAATAATGATAAATTTAACTTCATTATTTGGATGAACTCCTAAAGCTTCTTCAGCTCCGAAAACAAATGGTCTAACATATAATGATGTTCCTTCAGACTTTGGAATCCAATCTTTATCTATAGAAATTAATTTTTTCAATGCTGCTAATGCAAACTCTTCATCAAGTTCAGGAAGAGCAATACGGTCAGCAGATTTATTTAAACGTCTGAAGTTTTGCTCAGGACGGAATAAAACAGGCTCTCCGTTAGCCATATACGCCTTCATTCCTTCAAAGATGCTTTGACCATAATGTAGGACGTTTAGAGCTGGAGACATTGGGATTGGACCGTATGGAACGATACGTGGATCATACCAACCTTTTTCTGGAGTCCAGTCCATAACGAACATGTGGTCTGTAAATACTTTACCAAAACCTAATTTATCATCTGGTGTCTTTTCTTTTGGGGAAGTAGTAAGCTCTACTCTGATATCATTTACTGTTAATTTTGTCATATATAAATCTCCTTCATGTAACCATTTAATTTATTTAATATGTATTATAATACTAAAAAAAGAATTTTTCAATACTTTCGTTTAAATTTTCTGAAATTTTAAATAAAAAATCGGATATTTTATGCGTGAGGATTGAAAAATTAACTAATAATAGTCTAAAAACAATTCATTATAATTAATAGCATTTTTATTTTTATCCAAATTATGTTACAATATTATCAATATTATAATTGAAAAAAATATGGTGTTTATTGGATTAAATACATATTTATTATGAAATATAAAAAATGTTAAATAAGCGTTGATGATAAGTTGATCGTTTATAAATAATATTAGAGAGGTCTATACTCATGAAAGGAAAATTCATAACTGTAGAAGGATCTGATGGTTCAGGGAAAACTACATTTATTAATTCTGCAACTGAATATTTAATAAAAAAAGGTTATAAAGTGATAACTACTCGTGAACCTGGGGGCACAGTATTTAGTGAAAAAGTTCGTGAACTTTTATTTGATAGTTCAAATGAAATAGATGCTAAAACAGAGAGTTTACTGTTTTGCGTAAGTAGACGTGATCATATTATAAAAAAAATAATTCCATATGTAGAAGAAGGATATATAGTTATTTGTGACCGCTTTGTTGATAGTTCTATAGCATATCAAAGCTACGGTAGAGGACTTAATAAACAAGATATAATTGATATTAATAAATATACTACTGATGGTTTAGAGCCTGATCTAACTCTATATTTTAATGTAGATGTGGAAATAGGGTTATCTCGTACAAAAGGTCGTGATGAAAATAATCGAATGGACAATGAAAGTTTGAAGTTTTATAAAGATGTAAAACGTGGATATGATGAACTTTCTAATGATTATAAAAAACGTATAAAGGTTATCGATGCAAATCAAGATTATGAAAAAGTAGAGAAAGACGCATTTAAAATATTGGAAGGATTTTTAAACAATGAATTTTAATAAAGACGATATTGCTGTAAAATCTTTAACAAATTCATTAAAAAATAATAAACTATCCCATGCCTATCTAGTAGTAAGTGAGGATAGTTTATATTGTGATGAGTTTATTTTACAATTTGTTAAAGCAGTTTTTTGTTTAGATAATAATTCTAAAGACTTTAAGAATTGTGGGAAATGTAAAAATTGCACTAGTATAGAACATAATAACTATGTAGACTTCTATAAAGTAGATACTGAAACGTCAATAAAAAAAGAAGAGGTACAATTACTAAAAAAAGAATTTAGTATTAAGTCTTACTATGGAAAAAAGATATATTGGATAAAAGACATAGAGAAAATGACTGATCAAGCAGCTAATAGTCTGCTTAAATTTTTAGAAGAGCCAGAAGAAGACATAATAGCTATTTTGAGTTGTAAAAATACAAGTGCAGTTTTACCAACAATAATTTCACGTTGCCAGCAAATTAAACTTGTAGGAAAAAAAGAGGAAAAACTAGAAGGTAAAGAATTTTTAGAAAAAATAATTTTTGAATTTAAAAATAAATTTGAGTATAAAAAACACCTTGCAAATATTTATCTTTTAAACGAATTAAAAAATAAGGAAGAGATACTTGATTTTTTTGAAACAGTTAATAAGAAAATAGAAATTAGCTATACTATGTCCTCTTCTTTAGAAAATATAAAGAATATCAGCCGAGTTCATGAAAAAGTGTTACAGGCAATTTATGATATAAAAGCTAATGTAAATTCAGTATTAGTGTTAGAAAAATTTTTATTTTCACTTATTCTTGATGAAAATAGGCTAGATTTTCTTGGAGAGTAGAGAAAATGACTGAGAACATAAGAGAAGATATAGTATCTAAAAATTATAAAATTTTACAAAAAATAGATCATTATAGTATGTCGACAGATTCTTTTTTATTACCTTATTTTTCCAATGTTCCTAAAAGTTCTAAAAAGAAGATAATAGAGCTTTGTAGTGGGAATGGAGGAATTTCTATTATTTTACGTGAGAAAAGTCAAGCACAGATAGAAATGTTAGAAATTCAAGAAGATTTGGTAGAATTAAGTAGAAGAAGTATTGAACTTAATAAACTAACTGGAATAAATGTTAAAAATGGAGATATAAAGAAAATAAAAGATTATTATAAGCCATCAACGTTTGATTATGTAATATGTAATCCGCCTTACTTTCCAGCGAAAAATATGCCTAACCAAAGGGATAAGTTTAATCATAATATCTCACGTCATGAAATATTATGTAATCTTAGTGATGTTATAAAATCTATAAAGTATTTATTGAAGCAAAATGGTAAATTTAGTCTAGTTCATCGCACATATCGTATTTCTGATATAATATCAGAATGTGGAAAAAATAATTTAGCAATAAAGAGAATAAGATTTGTTTATAGTAAAGAATCTAGTGATAACAGCAAAATAGTGTTAGTAGAGGGAAGTATTTCTAACGTAAGTGACATAAAAGTCGAACAACCTTTATATATCTATAAAGAAGATGATACATATACAGAAGAAATGAAGAAGGTGTACGGAATTGACAGCTAGTTATATATATGTAGTAGAATGTGCAGATAAAAGTTTTTATACAGGATATACTACAGATATAGTGCGTAGAATAAAATTGCATAATGCTAAAAAAGGAGCTAAGTACACTAGGGCAAGAGGCCCTGTCACTTTGGTATACTTTGAGGAGTATGAAACAAAAAGTGAAGCGACAAAAGCAGAAAGTTCGTTTAAGAAACTAACTCGTATGCAAAAAGAAAAATATATTTTAGTGAATACTAATAAGGAAAAAAAAGAGAAGATAAAAAACTATAATAAAAAAATAAAGGAGGATTAACATGTTATATTTAGTGGCAACTCCTATAGGTAATCTTGAGGATATAACTTTAAGGGCGTTAAAAGTTCTGAAAAGTGTAGAAATTTTAGCGTGTGAAGATACAAGAAATACGCAAAAATTGCTAAATCATTATGAAATAACAGGTAAGAAGTTAATAAGTTATCATGAACATAATGAAGAAAAAATGAGTGAAAAGATTATTAGTTATTTAGAAGAAGGAAGAGAAGTAGCACTTGTTACAGATGCTGGAATGCCGTGTATTTCTGATCCAGGATATATTTTAGTAGAAAAAATTAAAAAAATAGGACTTCCTATTACGGCACTACCTGGAGCAAATGCAGGGTTAACCGCTCTAGTAGCTAGTGGTATAGAATCTTATAACTACACATTTTATGGTTTTTTACCAAGAAAAACGAAAGATTTAAAATTAAAACTAGAAGAAATTTTAAAAATAAATACTACAGCTATCTTATATGAATCACCTCACCGGGTAAAGAATTTAGTGGAAGAGATTTCGAAAATTGACTCAACTAGAAAGATTTCAGTAGCGCGTGAGCTAACAAAGATGTTTGAGCAAATAGAAACTTCTTCAGCAGAAGAAATTCTAGAGATGTTAGGAAATAAGATAAAAGAAAAAGGAGAGTTTGTTGTTATAATTTCTCCAAATAAAGATGAGAAGTCAGAAGAAGTTAATGTTGATGAGTTAGTAGAACTTATTTACCAAAAAGTTCAAAGTGGGGTAAAGAAATCTGAAGCTATAAAAAATATTGCAAAAGAATTTGGTATAAATAAGAAAGAGGTCTATAGTTTGTATCATGAAAAATATGATTAGTTTATTTATAATTAATATCTTAATAATATTATTTTTAATTTTATCATTTTGGTATAAAGTATTTTTTATACCAGTATCTATTTTATTAATACTAAATATAATAGTTATTTATATAAAAAGTTCAACATTAGATAAAAATGAACAAAAGAAAAAAATAGTATTACATAAAGTGAAAAATTCTTTATCCATTATATTGGGATATTCAGAAGCACATAATGATGGTATGATTTCTAAAAACGATATGGATGAAAAAATAAATGAAGAAATAGCAGAAATAGTAGCGATAATAAAAGAAGAGATTTATAAATAAAATCTCTTCTTTATTTATGAAAATTAGTAGTTTTTGCTTTTTTTCTTCGTTTTGTCCACGTTTTAGCAGAGAAGAATACAACCAATGGTATCAATTCTAAACGACCAAGTAGCATAGAAAAACATAGAATTACTTTTGTAAAGTAGGGTATTGCTGAAAAGTTACTCATCGGACCAAAATGATTAAAGGCTGGTCCAGCATTACTAATAGAAGTAACGGTTAATGAAATTGCATCTTCAAAATCATTTATTTGGAATGTTACTAAAAATAATATAATAACAAAAATAAATCCAAATAATAATAAATAATTAGCAAGCGGTGTAGTATCTTTTATAACTTTACCATCTATTTTAAACATTGATATTTTCCTTGGGTTAAGTGCCTTACCAATAGATTGTTTGGCGTTTTTTATAAAGAATATTAGACGGGGTATCTTAATTCCACCTGCTGTACCTCCTGTACATCCTCCAACAAGCATTAAAATAAGAATAATCATTTTAGAAAAAACTGGCCAGATATTAAAATCATTATAAGTAAACCCGGTTGTAGAAACTATAGATGATACTGTAAAGAAAACATCTAATAAACTGTGGTTAGGAGTATCATAAGAACGATAAATATCTAAAAACATAATTACAGATAAAATACTTATCATCCCTAAAAACCAACGTAATTCTTCACTTTTTAAAACTTTAAAATAACGTTTAAAGATAATAAAATATATTAAACTTAAATTCATTGAAAATATAAGCATGAATATAGCAATAACTACAGTTATGTAAGTACTATTGTAATAACCAATACCAAGGTTTCTTGGAGCAAATCCACCAGTTCCAGCAGTAGAAAATGCTAGATTAATACTATCAAATATACCAATACCACCAGACAATAACAGAACAAACAAAATTGCTGTTAAAGCTATATAAATTCCGTATAAATATCTTGCGGTTTGTTTCATAGATGATACTACTTTCCCAAAATATGGTCCAGGAACTTCAGCTTTCGCAATATGAATTGTATGAGGAGAACGCGGTAGAATAGCTAACGCAAAAACAATAACCCCCATACCTCCTATAAAGTGGGTGAAACTTCTCCAAAATAGGAGACTTTTACTTAAACTTTCTATATCTTGCAGAATAGTAGAACCTGTCGTTGTAAAACCACTAACTGTTTCAAAAAGACTATCGATATAACTAGGAATTTCCCCAGATAGGTAAAAAGGTAATGCACCTATAAGAGAAAATGCAATCCAAGTCAGAGTTACAATAACAAATCCTTCTCTTTTGTAGAAATCACGTTCACTATCATCATCAGTAATTGTATTAATAGTAGAATACAAAACAAAACTAATTATGGATGCAGCAAGAAAAGCTACTGTAACATTCGAAGGCTCTTCGTAAATTAAAGATACTATCATAGGGACAACTAATAATCCAGCTAACAATTTTAGCATCCTAGCAAGAACGTAAAAAATCATTTTATAGTTCATACTTATTGCCCCCTAGAAATAATATCATCGATATGCTCAATTTTATGTTTATAACTAACGACAACAACGTTGTCATCTAATTTGATTTCATCATCACCATTAGGGAAAATTTGTTTATTGTTTCTTATTATAAATGCTATTAACATATTAGGGTTTATAGCTAAATCTTTTAGTTTTATGCCGAGGATTTTAGCACTATTATTTGTGATTTTAAACTCTATTACTTCTGCTTGGTTATTAGCTATACGATAAAAGTTTTCAATATCAGAATGTTTGCTACATTGCAGAGATTTTGTGTATTTTGTAATAATATTACCAACGATTTCTTTAGGGGTAATATAAGAATATTGTCCAATATCTTCAGCAATCTGTTTAAGAGAAGCGCGATTAACTTTTGCAACAGTCTTTTTAATACCAAGCTTGTCTGCATAAAGATTTATAATGATGTTTTCCTCATCAAAACCAGTTAGAGAAATACAACTATCAAAAGTTTGGATTCCCTCTTCTATAAGAGTATCACGATCACTACCATCAGCCCAAATAACATCAATATCAGGAAAGGTTTCGCTAAGGGCGATAGCTTTATTTTTATCGATTTCTATGACTTTTACATAAAAATTAGCTATTTGTAAAAATTCAACAAGGTAATAAGCTATTTTTCCACCACCAATAACAAGAGACGATGTAATTTTTTTCTCCATATTATCTTGATTACCTAATAGTTTGTAGAACTTTTTCAAGTTTTTGTTTGCGGCTGTAATATGAACTTTATCGCCTACGTTAAAAACATAATTACCACGTGGTACAAAAACTTCTCCTTGTCTCTCTACTAAACAAACTAATGAAGGAAAATCAATTATTTTTTTACTATCTATTAAAGAAACACCATTTAATATACTGTTACTATTAATGATAACTTCTAATATATTGAATTTTCCACCAAAAAAACTTTCAACTTTTATTGCAGTTGGATATTTTAACATATGAGAGATCTGTTTAGCAGCTTCATACTCAGGGTTTACCATAAGATCTATACCTAGTGATTCACGTAAGAATTCTTTTGTTTTTGAGTATTCAGGATTTCTAATTCTTGCTATTGTATATTTTGCTCCCATCTGTTTAGCAGCAATACAACAAATCATATTAATTTCATCACTTGCTGTAACAGAAATAAACATATCCGCCTCCGCTGAATCTGCTCTTGTTAGCACTTCATAGTTAGCGCCGTTACCTAATATTCCATTAATGTCATATGTTTCAACAAGTTTTTCAACACGTAATTCATTAGTATCAATAATTGTTACTTCTTTAAAGATGTTAGAAAAATCGGCACAAAGTAACTCACCAACTTTTCCACCACCCACTATAACTACTTTCACGAATAAAACTCCTTTTTTGAGTGATAATCATATTATAAAATTATTATCAAACAAAGTCAATTTTAATGTAAAAAAGTTCCATACTTTAAAGTAAAGAATTATAATATATAATATAAAGCTGTCCATAAACATAGAATAAGTGTGAAGTTCAAAGGGAAAAATAAAAAGAAAAGTATAACAATATTTTGATAAACTATACCAAAATTCATGAATTTGTGATATAATTGTAAAAGGGAAATTTTATCGCTTTTCATCTAATTAAGTAATAAATTTGTGATGAAGGAGGAGTAAAATGGCAAAAATTTCTAAACAAGACATAGATTATATTTTTGAAAATATAGATATAGTTAGTTTAGTTAGTGAGTATATAAAGTTGGAAAAACGAGGACAAAACTATTTAGGATTATGTCCTTTTCATAATGAAAAAACTCCATCATTTACTGTATCTCCTGACAAAAAAATTGCCCATTGTTTTGGATGTGGGAAAGGTGGTAATATTTTTCAGTTTATATCATTAATAGAAAATATTACATATAATCAAGCAATTGTAAAATTGGGGACAAGATTAGGACTAAATTTAGAGTCGAATGAAAGAAAAGAAGTTAGCTATGATTTGAATAATGAGCTTGATTCTATGTATTATGGTCATTTACTTTTAGCAGACTATTACAATTATATTCTATTAAATACAAAAGAAGCCGAAGGAGCGTTGAAGTATTTATTAGATAGAGGCTTAAGTATTGATGTAATAAAATATTTTAATTTGGGATATGCACCACGAGACAATAATATCGCGTTAAATTTTTTTAAATCTAATAACTTAAATTTAGATTTAATGGTAGAAGCAGGCTTATTGGGGAAAAATGATAATAACGATTACTATGATGTTTTTAAGGATAGAATAATGATTCCTATAAAAGATAATAAAAATCAAGTTGTTGCATTTTCAGGAAGAACAATGTCTCAGGATAAAAATGTACCTAAATACTATAATACTCATGAAACAAAAATTTTCGAAAAACGAACGGTATTATACAATTTTTCGGATGCTAGATCTTTTATAGCAAAAGAGAATGAAATTATTTTGTGTGAAGGGTACATGGATGTTATAAAAGCGTACCAAAATGGTGTAAAAAATGTAGTAGCCTTAATGGGAACTAATATTGATAATAATAAGCTACACGAAATTTTAAATTTAGTTAACAAAGTCACTTTAAGTCTTGATAATGATGTTGCAGGAACAGAAGCGCAAATAGAAATAGGAAATAGAATAATAAAGAAAACAGACAATGTTTATAAATTAAAATTTTCTGGAGCTAAGGATTTAGATGAATTTTTAACGGATAAAAATTTGAAAAATACAAATTTCGATGCACAAAGTTACGTCACTAATAACAAAGAACATTTTATTAATTTTAAAATAGAGTATTGTAAAGATGTAGCTAAGACTAACATTGAGCAAAGAATTAAGTTTAAAAATGAAATTTTAACTAATATTTCTTATGTAGAAGATGAGTCATTAAAATATATATTATTAACATACTTAGCTGAGGAATTTGGAATAGAACGTCAAGTCCTTAATAGAGAATTAAATCAATTACAGACAAAAAGAAAAAAACAAACCTCGCAATGGGTAGCACCAGAAAATCCAAAGTTGTTGTTTAAGGCATTAAATTATGATAAAAAAATGTGTAAACTATTTAAATACTTCTTTACAAGTAGAAATATTTTTATTGATAATTATTCGAAATTGGAACAATGTCAGTTTTCACAAGAGATATTTGAAAGATTAGTAGATTATTTAATTATTTATTACAACAATAATCTAGAATTTCAAATTTATAAATTTATTCATAGTATTGATGATGAAGAGGTTGCACGATTAGCGACTTATATAGATGAAACAGACTTTTTAATAGAAGAAAATCCAACGAATGAAATTGTTATAGATTATATAGCATATTTCAAGAAAAAAGAGATTAGTATTGAGAAGTTAAAAGAATTACTAAAAGTTGCTATTCAAGAAATGGATGTAGAAGCACAAAAAGAATTGCTAGAGCAATTGAAAAAGTATAAAAAGTAAGGAGAAGAAGATGGCTAATAAAAAGATAAAAGATTTTGAAACAATAAGAAAAGAATTATTGGAAAAAGGTAAAAAACAAGGTGAGCTTACTCAAGAAGAAATTATAGAAGCTTTATCTAAATTAGACATTTCTTCAGAAACAATGGATGATTTTTATGAAGAATTAAATAATGAAGATATTATTTTAATTAATGAAAATCATGAGGAAGAAGAGGAAGAACTAGATTTAGAAGATTTATCAGTGCCTGCTGGGATTAGAACTAATGACCCAGTAAGAATGTATCTTAAAGAAATTGGGAAAGTACCTCTTTTATCAAAAGAAAAAGAATTAGAATTATCTAAAATAATTGAAAGTGGAACAGAATCAGAAAAGGAACAAGCTAAAAAAGATTTAGCAGAAGCAAACTTACGTCTTGTAGTTAGTATCGCTAAAAGATATGTTGGACGTGGAATGTTATTCTTAGACCTTATCCAAGAGGGGAATATGGGATTAATTAAAGCCGTAGAAAAATTTGATTATTCTAAAGGGTTTAAATTTAGTACATACGCTACATGGTGGATTCGTCAAGCAATAACACGTGCTATTGCTGACCAAGCAAGAACAATCCGTATTCCAGTACATATGGTTGAAACGATTAACCGACTTATTCGTGTACAACGTCAATTACTTCAAGATTTAGGGCGTGAACCTAAACCAGAGGAAATTGCTAAAAAAATGAATATGACACCAGATAAGGTTAGAGAAATTTTAAAAATTGCTCAAGAACCAGTATCACTTGAAACACCAATAGGAGAAGAAGATGATTCACATTTAGGAGATTTTATCGAAGATAAAGATGCTCAATCTCCAGTGGAACATGCTGCTAATGAATTGTTAAAAGAACAATTAGAAGAGATTTTAGAAACATTAACAGATAGAGAAGAAAATGTTCTAAAACTTCGTTTTGGTTTAAAAGATGGGAAAACACATACTTTAGAAGAAGTAGGAAGTGCCTTCGGAGTAACACGCGAACGTATTCGTCAAATAGAGGCTAAGGCGATAAGAAAATTAAAACACCCTTCTAAATTAAATAAATTAAAAGGGTTTATGGAGTAAATTTTATGAATATAAAATAAAAAGACGGTTTTAAAAAACCGTCTTTTTATAATTTCAAAGAGATATTAGCCAAAATATCATGGGTTTAAAGCAAATATCCTCTTAATAATTATTATCTTTTTGTTTTTAAATTTTCTTTCCAATCTTGTAGACCATTTTTTAACATGTAGACATTAGTGTACCCATGTTTTTTTAGCGTAAGAGCAGCACGAGGAGCTAATGTTCCGTTTTTATCACAAAGATAAATAGGTTGGTCTTTTCTAAGTGAAGAATATAGGAAATTAAATTGAGAACTAGGCATATTTCTAGCCCCGTTAATATGAGCGTATTTAAAATCTTCCTTTTCTCTGACGTCTATCAATTGAACTTTTCTAAGATCTTTTCTGAATTCCTCATAAGGAAGCTTTGTAACCGCCCCTTTTAATCTGAAGTAATTAAATAATGCAACAGCACCAAAAAGAGCTAGTATTATTAAAGATGATACTAAAAATGATGACATAATGTACTCCTTTGTATAATTATTAATTAATAAAAGCATTATATCATAATTTGTAGAAAGTGGCAAGAGCCTTGATATATCAGTGTTTATTTTTTTAATTTCCGAAAACTCTCCGATGTTACTATATACTCATAAATCTGTTAAATTGTTCGGAAACATCTTTTCTTTTTTCATCTGTTATATGTGTATAAATATTCAAGGTAGTGGATATATTAGCGTGACCTAAACAATGTTGAATATCTTTAGCGGTTACTCCACTTTCGAACAGTAAAGTTGCGTGAGTATGCCTAAACCCATGAATAGAAATTTTTTTTAGATGTGGAAAATCTTTATATATCCATTTCAGTCTATAATCGTATCTGCATTTTATGTTAAAAATATGGTTATCTAAAGAAATACATTTTTTTTCTTTTCTTAATTGTTTTAAGTAACTAAGAGTGACATTATCTAGATAAATAACCCTATTACTAAACTTAGTTTTTGTCGTAGCTTCCTCATATATATTATCTAACATCATCATACTTTTATTAATAGTAATAGTTTTATCTTTAAAATTAATATCTTTCCACTTTAAGGCACGAAGTTCACCACTTCTTAAACCTGTAAAAGCCAATATTCTGAATATAAGAAATGTATCGTAGGGATAATTATTTTTTACAATTTCTAGGAATTCAAGCAATTCTTTTTTATTATAATAATTTTCACTTCTTATTTTTTCAATAGTTTTAGGGATTTTGATGTATCTCATATAGTTTGTTTTTGTTAATTCCATTTTTACAGCATAATCAAGAACTTGACTTACTAAATTTTTTACATTCCCAATGTGACCTTTGCTATATTTTTTTGATAGTTGATTTATAAATTTTTGGCAAAAAATTAAGTTTATATTATTAACTTTCACTGTAGAAAATGTAGGAAGGATTGTACTTTTAAAAAGTCGTTTGTTTTTTATTACTGTACTCTTTTTGACGTGGAGTTGATATTGTTCCCAATATAAAATATATACATCTTTAAAAGTCATTGTATTATTATAAATATTTCCTTTGGTAAATTCCTGTGTTTTTTCAGCGATATATAACATAGCTTCTTTTTTTGTCTTAAAGCCTTTTTTTGAAATGCGTTTTTCTTTTCCAGTATATGCATTTTTGCCTATATACTCATTTTTCACCTCATAATATTTTTTGTTATCCTTTTTATTAATGTAATTTTTAATCATTCTTGTTCATTCCTTTCAACTAGTGCCAGTAGTTTTATAAATAAATGAAAAATGATTATTATACTGCCAAAATATTAAAAACAATAAAATAGTTTATATTAAAAATATCTAAATAGCAGTAAAAATCACTAGAATTATTTTAATTTACATAATTTTGACTAATTTTATATCATCAAGAAAAAAACACCTCGTATAATGAGCGTAGAGTGTTTAAAATATTTTTTTAAGGTAATTACACCTTTTGATAAAATCGACCGCATAAGAGCCTTTAAACGTTTCATGTTTTAAAATCATTGATATATCAATGTTTACAAAAGGTTAGTTATATGTTATAATAAAGGTATCCTTAAATTGGTGTAATTTTTTACAACATTTTCTTATAGTTCTAGATTAAAGCATTGTTATGAAAAACAGTGCTTTTTTATTTAATTGTTTTAATTTATCTGTTACTCCAACTTACCAATAATGGGGGCTATATACTTGCAATCCGGTATTTCAGTTATTTTGGTTATTTGATAAGTGTTATCGTGGTTTAAAATGAAGTATTCAGCTTCTGTGTTAAGTGGGACTAATGCAAATTTATTATTTAGTTGGCTCATTTTTTCATTTAATTCTAATTGCTCAATATTATTAAATGTTTTAATAATTTCAGGCTTGGTAACTTTTGTGTAATATTCTTTTTTATTTTTTAATAAGTCATCATATTGAGAATTTAATGCAAAATCAATGTAATTAGCCAATATATATGTTGTTTCAATCTTTTTAATATATAAACCATATAAATTCTCATAATTTAGAAAATTATATTTGTTAATTTTTAAGGGAATATCATATGGTTCTCCTGGTACATCACCAAACAGAATACCTGGACGATACATAAAAATATCTAGATAATATATAAAAGTATCTAAATCTAATATTTCAATTCTATGAGATTTGAAAATCATATCAATATCATTAGGATTAAAATAGTCATCTTTATTCATTGAAAAAATAAGATCTTTTAAAATTCTGCAGTAAATAAAAATATCTCTTGGTTCTATATTATTTTTCACTTTATCAATGACAAAACTTAAAGATTTAGCATTTTCTATCTCTTTTAGCACTTCTGGCTCTTCTTTTAAGCGTGCCAAGGGATCTCTATTATCATAGAAAGGCATAAATATGATTTCAAATTGAATACTGCCAGCTCCAGCTATATAATGTTTATAATAGTGTCTTGCTAAATCAATATTATTTTCTACTAAATTCAAGTTTTTATTTATAGAATTCATAATTTTTTCTGAATACGAGTAATAACACTCAGTAAATATTTCTTGAACATAATTTATATCAAATTTTTTATTTTCTACATTATTGTATTTTTCAAAGAATAACTCTTCTAACTCATATTTATTTTCAACAGAAAATCTATCGTTTATAAATATAGGAGTACTTGCAATTTTAAGTAATTCATAAAAATTATTTTTAATAAATTCTTTAACATCACCGTATAATAACTCGGGTACAGTCATATTTCCTTTTTTAGCTATTACTTCTAATCTAGAGCGGTTAGGGAGAGTAACCCCTCGCTCCCATTTAGAAACATTACTACGTTCTGCATTGATATCTTTGTCTTTTCCAAACTGTTCCAAAGTTAAATTTAAACTATTCCTTATATTAAATATACGTTCACCGACTTTAATTTTATCAATATTAAATTTCATAGAATACATCCTTTTTTTATTTCTTGATACCATTATATAATATTTTTTTTAAAAAAGAAATAAAAAATGTCAAAAGAGTCAAAAATATTCTTGACAAGATAAAAAAAGAATGATATTATTAATGTGTCAAAAGAGTCAAAAAATAGAGGGGGTGATTATATGAACGAAGTAAAGATTAATAAAGTAAAAGCTTTTAGAGAAGCATTAAATAAAAGTCAATATGAAATGGCTATTCTTTTAAATATTTCGCAAGGTTCTTATTGTAAAAAAGAACGTAGACGTAAATTTACGGACGATGAAAAAATTATATTGACTAATTATTTTAAAGAGAACTTTCCCAATGAAACATTGGAAAGCATATTTTTTTAAATAACAAGTGTCAAAAATGTCAAAAAACCTTTTGAGTGCCAAGCTACCAACTAGATTACTTAAAAGGTTTAAAGAGAAGTATTTAATTAAAAATACTTTCTTACATTATACCATAAGAAAGGAGTTTTAAAAATGGAAAACAAAGAATTATACATTAATACAATATGTTTTGCAGTAGTATTTATACCGCTTATAACAGCGTTAGTGTACGTAACAGCATTGTTTATGGATAGCCTTTATTAAAGGAGTATGGAAATGCGTATATCAATACTTAACAGCTTACAATATGCGGTATTAGGTAATTAACATCTATTTGATATAGAAACCGTATATGAAAATTAGAATAATTTAAAATAAGATAAAAAATACAATGCCAGTAGTTTTATAAATAAATGAAAAAAGGGAACACCTTTTAATATAGAAATAATAGGAGATATTAGTAATGAAAATATCAAAGCATAAAAAAATTAATATAGAGTTAGAAATATACTTGCAACTTAGCGTATTAGAACAATTAGGTGAGGGACTAGCCAATTCAATTACAAATGATAATAGTTCTATAGAAACTTTAGTGCAAGAAAATAAGTTATTATTAGAGTTTGTTAATAGATACCTTTCTATAAATTCATCATTGAAAACGATTATTTCGGAATATCAAAAAATAAAAGATAGTGAGATTTTTAGAAATAAAATTATTGATAAAGAAATTGAGATTTTAACAAAGTACCAAGAAATGTTAGAAGTTGGAAAGATTATCGATAGACCTACTGACTTAGAGATTTTAAAGATACAAACCCAAAGTGCTTTTGAAACAACAGTTAAAATGTTAGAAAAGCTAAAAGATACATATAAAAAAAATGAAGATACCTTAATAATAAGCTTCGTAGGAGACGAGGAAAATAATTTTAACCGTGAATTATAGTGAAAAATATAAATTAAAAAGATAATAGTCTTGTACATAAATAATAGGAGATAAAAATAATGGATAAAGAAAAAATACTTAAAAATATTGAGGAAATAGAAGAACAATTTAAAAACTTTTATGTAACATTCGAATTATTAAGTGCATATATACAAGTTATTGAGCCACTAACAACGGAAGACTTAAAAAAATCAAACATAGATAATAATATATTAATTAGTTTTTGGGATAAGACAAAAAACGGAGAAAAATTATATGATCTAGTAAATCTAATAACATCAAACACGTTTTCAGATTTAGAAATTATATATTTTGATATAATTCAAGAACTTAAAACTATAATTAAGGATATACAATAATTTACTAGAGATGAGGTAAAAATAATGACAGAGAAAAAAAATATAAAAATAAATGAAAATACAATTGAGACGATAAGCGAAAAATTACATATTCCAGATATTAGCAATAAAACAGAATGGACTAGTATAGAACTTGTCGATATTATAAATCATTTCAGAAAACTTGAAGGAAAAAAGACAATACTAAAACATCACAATTTATTATCTATTATTCGTAACGAATTCAGTGAAGATATAAACGCCCTAAATTTTAAGGCTGTTAACTATCAAGATAAAAAAGGAGAACAACGACCAATGTTTAATCTCTCAAATTCTCAAGCAAAACAGGTGCTAGTTAGAGAAAGTAAAGAGGTAAGGCGTGCGGTTATTCAATTACTAGAATACCTAGAAAAAAACCACGAAAATAATTTTAATTTATTAGAAATGGATGAAAAAGAATTGCATTTACATGAAATTAGAATCATAGTAGAAACAGTAAATAAAATGGCAGACTTAATAAAAGCCAATAACGATTTAATTTATAAAAAGATAATATGCCAAAAAATTATAAATTTAATTAAAGCAAGTCGAACCAATACACCAATTTCAAAATCTGAATTTTATGATGGATTTTATTTATAAATTAAACATAGATATAAATATGAAAAAAAGAGAATATAAGGACTAAAAGAAATTATTTGTAGCAGTATTTCACTGACTTTAATAATGTTTCCATTAATAATATTATTTACATATACTATGGCGTTATTAGGTGATTTAAATGTAAGATAGCATAAAGAACAAAAAGGATACAGCAGATAAAGAGAGTTTAATTATTCTAATTAAAAATAACTTAAAAAAGTATTGTTATATTGAAGAAGTAAAGTGTATTTGTAAAGAAGATATAAATAATCTGTAGGAGTCTAAAATTATGGAAGTAATATTAACAGAAAATCAAAGTGAAAAAATAAAAGAACAACTTGCAAACCTTATTGATGAAATATTAAAAGCTAGACTTGAGAAAGTAGGAGCGAAAAAAAGATATTTTACGCGTGTCGAATTACAAAAATTTTTGGGAATAGGTTCGAGTAGTATGGAACAATTACAGATGTTAGGACTTCATTACGTAAAATTGGGAAATAGACATCTTTTTGATATTGAAGAAGTATATACTATATTTGAGAAACATAAAAAAAGATAAATTTAAAAATATGTAAAAAGCAATATTGTTACCATATTTTAGTAAAAAGGATGGGAAAAAATGATATACAAACAAATAGGAACACTAACAAATAAACTTATAAAGGTACAAAGTAATAAACCACCATTTGAAACTATAGCAATTACGCAACCTACAATAATTGATGATAATGAAAATAAAGAAAATTATAAGAAATATCAAGCTATACAAATTATTAGTGGTGAGTTCAGCGAAGAGAGAAATAAACCAATTATAAGAAATAATAATAACCTTTATTATAGAGATTTAATAATAGTAGATATAGAAGATATAGATATAAACAGTGAACAAGCTATCGCCCTTGTTCAAAGAAAGTTACAAGACTTTAAATACTTATTATATGCTACCATAAGGCATACAGAAGAAAAACCACGTCTAAGACTTATTTTAGATCCAACTAAAAAAATGAATGAGAAAGAATATAAAGCCACAATCATCTGCATAATGGATATGTTAGGTTTAAAATTTGATAAAAGTAGTTTTGTATGGTCACAACCTCAAGGAAGTCCAATAACAACTAAAAGCAAAATTAAAGACTATATTTTTATAAAGCAATTAAAAGGGGAAAAATTCCAAGTTCAACAACCAAAACAAGATTTTAATATGTACAAACATGATGAAAATGTTTTGATTTCTTATGAAGTAGCGGTAAAAGGTATACAAGAATACATAAATAAAAATAGTTATACTTTACAAAGTAGAGATAGTTTTATACCTTGTTTAATGACATTATGTAAAGCTGTGTTAAATAAAGAAATAGAGTATAGTACAGGTCTAGAATGTAGTAGGTTATTAGCAAACATACCTAATAATTCAATACATTGGGAGCAAGAAAACCAAAAATTATTTAATAACGAATTAAAACGCTCTAAGGGAAATATAAATTATTTTAAAACGGAGTATAGTTTTAAAGATAGATTTTTATATAAAACAAAGAAAAAACAAAATCACACTAATAATACAGAAAAGAAAAAAGGGGAATTTACATTAGTAGAATTAAGAAAAACAGTAGGTATATTAAGAAATATAAAATATAATGAAATGACTAACTTAATAGAAATACAGAAAGATGGGAACTATAAAACATTAGATAATAGAGATATACAACTTTTAAGAATAGACCTTTCAGAGAAATTCAACATAAACTTTTCTGCTGATGATATCAAAACTGCAATTTATGGAGTAAGTGAACAACATAAATACCATCCAATTAAGGAAATTATAGAGCCAGTATCCTGGGATAAGATACCAAGAGCCGAGAAATTCTTTATCAATTGTTTAGGTGTGGAAGATACTCCAAGTAATAGGGAAGTGACAAGAAAATGGTTATTAGCTTGTATAACAAGATTGTATGAAAAAGGTCGTAAGTTTGATGAAATGGTTATATTATATGGTGGGCAAGGTATCGGGAAAAGTACAACCTTAGAAAGTCTAGCGTTAGACCATTTTTACACTAAAGTTACTGGTAAATTGAGCAATGAAACAATATTGCAAACATCAAAAAGTTGGTTAGTAGAGCTTGATGAATTAAGTACCCTTTTAAGAACGCCAAATGAAGAATTTAAAGCGTGGTTATCATCGAGGAAAGATACTACTAGGGTACCTTATGAGCCTCAACCAGTAGATTTTTTAAGAGGATTTGTGGTATTAGGAACAACAAACAATAAAGAAATTCTAAAAGACCATACAGGAAATAGACGTTTTTGGTTGTTGGACTGTAATAAAGATAAAATTAAAACTCCTATTTTTAGCATATCAAATAGTGAAATTTTGCAATTATGGGCGGAAGTTTTAACATGGTATCATAATAAAGAAAGTTTACTATTAAGTAATGAAACAAGGGAATTAATGGAGCAAAAAGCAGAAAATTATATTATTCCGATACCTTATGTTGAAGAAATAAAAAGTATTTTAAATATGAAATTTCCTAGTGATTGGAAAACGATTATTCACAGTAAATATAAATTTAGATTACATAAATACGTTACAGATATTTTAAATGCTGGAGTAAGTGAAGAAGAAATAGAAACAAATACAATGATAGATAATATTACTACACAGGAACTATATTTTTTATTAACTGGAAATTATAGAACATCATTGAACGGTGTTAAGGCTACAAAAGATATAAGTAATGCATTTAATAAATTAGATAGTTGGGAATATTCAAAGAAAATTGTAAGAGGTAAAAAAAATAATTTAAGAGGGTATAAAAAAAAAGTTTGTTAAAATAAAGCATTTTAAGGCGTTTTTGGGACGGCTAAAAATTATTAAACGCTACCATAAAAAAGTCACAACATCAATGTTTAAGGGCGTTAAGGGCGTTAAGGGCGTTTAATTTGTTCTTAAATATAATAAAATATAATAAAATATAATAAAATAT
>OHAF01000480.1_pt1 | contig 42855 bp, 33 predicted proteins | sample 1577041 | NCBI WGS metagenome assembly OHAF01 (sample SAMEA3541495, study PRJEB24748) | human gut metagenome | biome: human gut; feature: human-associated habitat; material: faeces | place: China | collected 2012
AAAATATCGAAATATAAACGATGGGGTTTTCAAAGATCTCCGTTTCGAGTTCGTCCGCGTTTTCGAGCGTTTTTACATTTTCGACGCCTTCTTCTATAAAAGCTTCGAGTTTTGGAATGTAGGACGTTGACCAAACCGAGACGCCGTAGCAAAGATCGTAAAGTAATGTCAGGTCTGTCATATCCATTCCGACGCAAAGCCCTCTTTTGGTCATGACGTCGGTGCTTTCATCTGTCGGATATTCGGCGTATTTCTCTCTTTCCCCGAGGAGGTCACAGCTTTCGTTTGCCGACGGTATTGCGAGAACAAGATTCTTTTTGTTGTATACGAAAAAATCTTTCGCGTCATATGAGCTTTCCGGAGTCTTTCCCGTTTCGAGTTCTTCGATTGTGACCGGAACGTAATTTTCGTTTATTTCCACTGTTTCGGCGCAGGAAACAAGACAGAAGATCAGGATTGGAAAAAGAAACGATAGTAAAATTTTTTTCATATATTTTTTCTGTTGAAAACTCTAGCGCTCCTTCTCTATGCAATTCCAAAAATTTTTCTTTACTATATGTATTCTCAACAAGTTTATTACCTCTATAGGAGAAATATTTTTTATATCCTTCAGACAATAAGCTATAATCCTCTTCTCCAAATTGTTCATTCTTCAATTTTAACTTTTTTGATTCTTTATTGTAATAAACAGAATAATTTTTGTTCGAATTAGTATTAGTCACTAAATTGTTATACTCATCCTCTCCAACTAATACTCTCTTCCCACTTCCATGCACATATTTCCCATCCTCATCCAACTTCATATCAGAAGCATTTTTTGGTATATTTTCTATAAAATATGCTAAATTCTTATCTTTAGAATAAATTAAACAATACTCTGAACTCACAGATATAAATTTAGAATTTTTTCTACCTTTAGGATTATTTTCTACAGATAGTAATCCAATAAAATTTCCTTCACCAAATACTTCGTCACAAATTTTCTTCAGATTATCTACTTCATTATCATCTATACTTATAAAGATAACTCCATCTTCTCTCAGAAGATTTTTTGCCACTAAAAGTCTTGAATAAATCATCGAACACCAATCTGAGTGAAAGCGACCATTTGAATCTGTATTCTTAAACATACGATTTCCATCTTCGTCGTATTCTCCACTCTCTTCTGCATATTCTTCGTTACTAACTTTAAAATCATCATTGTATATGAAGTCATTACCAGTATTATATGGTGGATCTATATATATCATTTTTACTTTTCCTAGGTAGCTTTCTTGAAGAAGTTTTAATACTTCAAGATTATCTCCTTCAATATATAAATTCTCCGTATTATCCCAATCTACACTTTCTTCAGGTGCTGGACGTAGTGTTTTTCTTATAGGTTTATTAGCTTCTACTATAGATTCTTTTTTACCAACCCAGGTAAATTCATATGCTTCTTCTCCATCTACTATATCTTCAGAAAGCATTTGTTTTAACATTTTAAAATTCACAGATTTTCTTAATTGTCCGTTTTCATCTTTTGATTCTGTTATACAATTTGGAAATAGAGCTTCTATTTTTTCTACATTTTGAGAAGTTAAGTTTAACGACTCCAACCTCATTTTTTCCATCATTTTACCTCTTAAATATTTTTATTTTAATATTTTACTTAATTTATTCTTTAATTTTTTTAGTTCAATATTTAATTCCACTTGTCTATTAAATTGTTTTTCATTTTTTACTTTTTTAGATAAATTATTAACTTGTTTTTGTATTCTTTCATATTTAATATTATTTAATACTCTCTCTTTTAATGAATCACCTGAAAATTTATTTAATTCATTATTAGAAATAATATTTAATAGATTTTCCTCTTGTATAATTTTTCTTTATTTATAATTTTCTATTTCTTTTTATCTATAGGAGCATCTTTTTTTATTTCAAGTGGGAATGGAATGCCATTATGCATAATAATTTGTCTATAAAATAAATCTATCGCAGTTGCCCTTTTTAAACCTAATTTCTTAAGTATCGCTTCCGCTTCTACTTTAACATTTTCTTGTATTCTTACATTTACAGTTGCTGTCTTTATACTCGTCATAATCAACACCTCCGTGCGTCTCTTTTAATTATACACTTATGTATCTCTATTAGCAATACAAATGAGGTACAAAATACAATAAATCTAAAGATGAATATATTATTATTTTTACAAAATATTAGTCTAGTATTTCTTCTATACTTGGATCAATTCCTCGTATTTTTAATTCCCTTATCATATCTTGTGCCGAAAATCTATTTATATCCTTCGCTACATATCTTAATATTCTAGCAGCAACTTCTTTTACTGAATAAGAATATTCAGGGTTATTTTCATTTAGTGCCGAGTAGCCCAATTTACCAAAAGGATCCCAAGCGATATATCCACCACTAATTTTCCAAATATAATTCTGGTAATTTTCTTCTATACTTCTTATGATATCAAACGCTTTTGACTCATCATTTTTCATCATAGTTAATACAGCAATAGAAAAACCTTCCCTTCTCTCTACTAAATATTTACAAAGATCATCCCCAGATAATCCATAAATAAATTCCTCCACTTCAGTAGTTAGATTTCCTTTTTTTATTTCTTCAAATATTTTCAACTTATAACTTTCGTTCATATTAATTTCAATTCTATTTTGTAATGCATCATACATTTCTCCTGCATCTTTATATCTATATTCAGGAAGCTTATGTGTAGCTTTTTCTGAAATATATTTCAATTCATGAGACGTGTTTTCAGAATCTTTTGTGAATATATAATTAATTATTTTTCCCAACGAATATACATCACTTTTTTTATCACTATTTTTTAACCCGCTCATTTGCTCTGGAGAACAATATAAGTATTGTCCAACACCTAAAGTTTCGTTTGTTTGATATGAATGAATAATATTTATATTTTTCCCTAAACCAAAATCTCCAATCTTCAATTTACTTCCCACTTTAAATATATTAGTAGGACTTAAATCCCTATGCAATATGTTTCTTTCATGTACTAACTTCATAATTTTTACTAATTTATTCGCTATCCAAACTTTATTCTCAATTGAATAATCCTTATCTAAATCAATAAATTCTTTCAAAGTACAATCTGCTTTTTCCATTCTATAACTAAATGAATTCTCATTAAAATCTACTACTTTAATTACTCCTTCTATATTGCCTATAGATTTAGTTATTTCGAACTCCCTCTTAAATCTACTTCTATCTGCGCTATTTTTCAAATAATCTTTTCTCAATTTCTTTACTACATAACCTGTAGATTTTTGGATAAATACTTCTGCAAAACCACCTTCACCTATTTTTTGGAGATCCTCATCTATATTTTCTAATATATAATTCCCTTGAAATTCAACCAACTCAGATCCATCTATTCTTAGTATTCTATTAAATTCTAGAAATAATTTTTGTTTTAAATCTAAAGCATCTATTTCTGCTATATCTGAATCGTTCATAATATATATTTCATCTAGTATTATATTAAAAAATATATTGATTCTTTTAAGATTTATTAATTTTTCTAATCTATCTGACACGTATATATATCGTGTTGGAAATCCTTCTGTACTTGGGTTTTCAGGAGAAACTCCATACTCATGATTATATCCAAAGTTCTTATTGAAAAATTTTACAAGTTCATATCCACTTTTTCTCTTATAATATCTCGCTTCGTCACCTATAAAAATCTTTGATATTCTTTCAATTGTCTTTCTTTTAATCAACTTTTATCTCCTAATTTTTTAATTTATTTTCATCTGATAATTTAGGTATTTCTCTAAATTTTATTCTATTATTTAAATTCAAGTCTTTTAATATATACTTTCTCTCATAATTCTCTTTTTCGTATCTTCCAAATAACCTTGAAATCCCTTCTCTTAATTTTATAATTTCATTCTTCTCTGTAGTTCCTTCAAATACTGTATAACAAAATTCAAAACATACATTTTCTTTTTTTACATATTCATCAAATATCATTCGAAAATACCCATAGTCAGCATCAGATAAAGAATGACCATAAAATACTACTCTACTTACACTTTTATCTAATATAACATTTATTGGAGTAGACATACTTTCTTTAATAGTATTCATTTCCATTATTCTAGATACTTTTGTAAATCTATAACTTTCACTATCAGCATCAATTATATTATCATCAACTCCAAAGATTATATTTTTATTCTTTAAAGTTCCATGAATATTTCTAACCAGATTTACATGTATAAAATTATCTCTAAAATTAAATTTTTGTCCCCATGGTTCAGTATAATTAAATGATAAAATATTACAATTTATATTTTTATTATTTGTTTTACTATTCTTCAACAAATTGCTAGCTAAAATATTTGAATTATTTAAGTAGAGATTATGCGTATTAATTTTATTATCTAAATACATAATAAAATCACATTCAATTTCTTTCAATTGTTCCAACAATATCTCTGCAATACAATTTAATAATTCTATTTCTTTTATTATATCAACTCTTATTTTTTTATTTGAATAACCATCAGATGCTACTATACTTGCTATCTTTTTTTCAATTTCTAACTTCCATACACCTAATTCTGTAAATAGATTTTTATATACTATATTATTTTCTTTATTATTATCTAGTTTATTATACAAATTATAAGACAATACATTATAGATATTTGGGAATATTTTTATCTCAGAACCATTACAAACTAATATAATATTTTTATCTATATTTTCATTCAATATATATCTAGTTAAAATTCCAAATAAAACCTTTGAAAATATATTTAAACCTCTTTGATCTACTAGTACTTCTTGTAAAATTTGATTCTCTATAAAATTCCAATCTTTTTTCATTAATAATTTTTTATATAAAAAGATTAAATACCAAATGTTTAGTCCTTCAATTTGGTAATTTCTTGCATAGATTTGACTAAGATTATTGATTTTCAATTTACTAGAACAAGTTTCTATATAATATAATCTAAATATTTATTTAATATCTCATTTTCTTGATTTTCATTTTCTTCATTATTTTTTAATATATACATCAAAAAATCGTAATATGAGCTTTTTAATTCACATTGACGGTCAAAACCATTTCCTATTACCAACAAAACATCTGAAGTTATTAAATTTTTATCTTGTTCCATTTTACACCTCTTGTCCTTTTATAATTCCCTTCTATCCAAAGCTTTCTACCCCTATATTTATTTATATTCCAAATTTCTATCCATATTAATTCCTATCTCCTTCACTCCCAATATAACCATAAAACTGATTATGTAACTCCTTCATTTCGTCTAAAGCTTTCATTGAGTGTTGATACATAAATATATTACCGAATTCACTTTGGAATATAAAACGTAGCCCTATACTCAATATTTGTACTGGTAGCCTGTGTAACACTTTCATTTTTTTCGGAGTTAGCGTTACTCCTAATTTACATAGAGAGTCCAAATTTTTCTTTATACTTATTGCTGTTTTTTCCATTAGCTCTTTATCTTCTCCTGCTTTTTCTGGAACACTAGCTTCATAATAGGCATCTGCAATCGGAACTATCATAGCCAAATGGCACAATTGCCATGCATGCATATCTTTTTCTATTTTGTAAGGTATATGAGACCTTTTGAAAATACTTGCTAACTGTAATAATCTTTCTGATTTACTCCCACTTATTTCACCAAAAGTAGTTACTTGAATAATACTAGGTGTTAGTTTCGCATTTAGTATATTACCTTCAAAACTACCTCCTGCCCCCGGAAATGCAGGTATTATTCTCCCTTTACCGCATATTTCTTCCCACGTATTATATTTTTCTAATGTATTTAACATTGTCACAATATTTGGACTGTTATTGTTTTTCAACTCCTCTAATGCTGTATGAACTTGGTTTGATTTTACAGTTAAAAATACAAAATCGTAAATATCATCAGCTTCTACTTTATCAATAATATTTACTTTTGCTTTTTTAATCTTTTTATTTTTAAAATATAATAACCCATTTTGTTTAAAAGATTCTAATCTCCTACCTCTTGCATATATAGTTGTATCAAATCCCGCTTTACTAAATAGTGTCGCATATAAACATCCAATTACTCCTGCACCATATATTAAAACTCTCATTGTTGTTTCTCCCTATTAAAAATTACTCTATTGTTATTATATCAAATATATTCAATGATATGTGACTAGAAAAGCAATATTAAATTAAAAATTTCATCTTCTCATATTAGTTACTGCATATATTAGCCATTCTATTAGCATCTATTTACTCCCACCATAAAAAACCTCAGAACATTTATAATGTTCTGAGGCTATTTTATTTGTTATCTCTTGGCTATTTCTTCTAATAGCATTTTGTTAATCATTTGTGGGTTGGCTTGTCCTTTTGAGGCTTTCATAATTTGTCCTACTAGGAAACCAATAGCGCGGTCGCGTCCGTTTTTGTAGTCTTCGATAGATTTTGGATTGTTATCTAATGCTTCGTTAACCCAAGCAAGTAGCTGTCCACTATCTGATACTTGTACAAGACCTTTTTCTTTAACGATTTTCTCAGCATCTCCACCATGTTCGATAAGTTCTGCAAATACTTTTTTCGCGATTTTACTTGAGATTGTTCCATCAGTAATTAGTTTAATCATTCCTGCTAGACCTTCTGCAGTTAATGCTGTTTCGCTAAGTTCTTTTTGAACTTTGTTTAGATAAGCATTTACATCTACCATTAGATAGTTAGATGCTAGTTTTGCATCAGCTCCTAATGATACAGTTTTTTCAAACATATCTGACATTTCTTTTGTTAGTGTCAGTACGTGAGCATCGTATGCTGGTAGTCCAAGTTCTTCTTGGTATCTTTTTTGACGAGCATCTGGAAGTTCTGGAATAGTTTTTCTTACTTCTTCCATCCATTCATCAGAGATAATCATAGGCACGATATCTGGTTCTGGGAAGTAACGGTAATCGTCAGAACCTTCTTTAACACGCATTAGTTTTGTTGTTCCTGTTGTTTCATCGAAACGACGTGTTTCTTGCTCAATTTTCCCACCTGATAGGATTACTTGTCCTTGACGTTTTTCTTCGTATTCAAGACCTTTTCTTACGAAAGTAAATGAGTTTAAGTTTTTAAGCTCTGTTTTTGTACCGAATTTATCTTGACCATAAGGACGGATAGAAATGTTTGCATCACAACGCATAGATCCTTCTTCCATCTTAACATCTGATACTTCGATATATTGAATAATTGAACGTAGTTTTTCTAAATAAGCATATGCTTCTTCTGGTGTTCTAATATCTGGCTCAGATACGATTTCGATAAGAGGTGTTCCTTGGCGGTTAAGGTCTACTAGTGAATAACCATTTTTGTGAGTTAGTTTACCAGCGTCTTCTTCAAGGTGAGCACGTGTAATACCGATACGCTTTGTTTCTCCGTTTACTTCGATATCAATCCAACCATTTTCCCCGATTGGTTGATCGAACTGAGAGATTTGGTATGCTTTCGGGTTATCTGGATAGAAGTAGTTTTTTCTATCAAATTTTGACTCGCGAGCTACTGTCATGTTAAGAGCCATTGCAGCTTTCATTCCCCATTCTACCGCTCTTTTGTTTACTACTGGAAGTACCCCAGGATATCCTAAGTCGATTACGTTAGTGTTAGTATTCGGTTCTGCACCGAAGTGAGCTGGAGATGGTGAAAATATTTTTGAATCTGTTTTTAATTCTACATGGACTTCTAGTCCAATTACTGTTTCAAAATGCATCTTGTTTCTCCTATTATAATTCTATTTTTTTATCGTGTAAGTTGTAGTGTTGTTCGAAGTTGTACGCTACATCATACAATGTTGATTCTGCGAATGGTTTTGCGATTAATTGCATACCGATTGGGCGTTTACCTTTGAATCCACATGGAATGCTTAATCCTGGTAAACCAGCCATGTTTACTGGGATAGTTAGAATATCGTTAGCGTACATTGTAACTGGGTCTCCGATTTCTTCTCCGATATTGAATGCAACTGTTGGCGCTGTTGGTCCGATGATTACATCATATTCTTTGAATACTCTATCGAAATCTTCTTTGATTAAAGTACGAACTTGTTGCGCTTTTTTGTAGTATGCATCGTAATATCCTGAAGATAATACATATGTTCCTAGCATAATACGACGTTTAACTTCAGCGCCAAATCCTTCTCCACGAGTTTTTTTATAGATTTCTTCTAAGTTAGTTGCATTGGGACTTCTGTATCCGTAGCGAATTCCGTCAAAACGTGAAAGGTTTGAACTTGCTTCAGCTGATGCGATAATATAGTATGTTGAGATAGCATAGTCTGTATTTGGAAGGCTTACTTCTTCTACTATTGCTCCTTGGCTTTCTAGGTATTTTACACCATCAAGAACTGCTTTTTTTACATCTTCATCGATTCCTGCACCGAAGTATTCTTTTGGAAGGGCAATTTTTTTACCTTTGATATCTCCAGTAATAATTTTGCTGAATTCTGGTACTTCTACTGGTGCACTCGTCATATCATGAGCATCTAATCCAGAGATAATTTCTAGTACACGTGCATTGTCTTTTACCGTACGTGTCATTGGCCCGATTTGGTCAAGAGATGATGCAAAGGCAACAAGACCAAAACGTGATACACGCCCGTATGTTGGTTTAAGTCCAACAACACCACAGTATGATGCTGGTTGACGTACTGATCCACCAGTATCACTTCCTAGTGTAAAGCTAACTTGGCCTACTGCGATTGCTGTTGCACTACCACCACTTGATCCTCCAGGTACTGCATCTAAGTCATGCGGGTTACGAGTAAGTTTGTAATAAGAGTTTTCTGTAGAGCCTCCCATCGCGAACTCGTCCATGTTTAGTTTACCCATAAGGATTGGATTTTCCGCATTAAGTTTATTCATTACTGTCGCATCGTAAATTGGATTAAATCCTTCCAAAATTTTTGATGCACATGTTGTTTGGATATCTTTTGTTACGATATTATCTTTAATTCCCATAGGAATACCGAATAATTTTCCAGTTGCTTGCCCGCTTTCTTGAAGTTTGTCCATAGCTTCTGCTTGTTTAAGTGCAATTTCTTCTGTAACTGTAATAAAAGATCCAACTTTTTCTTCAGTTGCTTTAATTCTGTCTAATGATTCTTTTACTAAATCACTTGGTTTAATTTCTTTGTTTTTCAGTTTAAGTTCTAAACTTTCTATTGATTCATGTATTAAACTCATCAAATTATCTCCTTATTATTAATCTATGATAGTAGGTACTTTGAATTGTCCTGCTTCTGTTTCGTGAGCATTTTTAAGAACTTCTTCTCTATCCATTCCAGGCTCTGCAACATCCTCACGGAAAACATTCACTAAGTCTAAAACGTGATATGTTGGTTTTACATTTTCTGTTGGTGCACTGTTTACTTCGTTGAATAAATCTACAACTTTTTCTAATTTTTCAATGTATCCTGCAACTTCCTCTTCTTTGATTTCTAATCTTGAAAGATGTGCAATATGATTTACTTGTTCTCTTGTAATTGTTGACATATGTTCCTCCAATTTTGTATTATTTTTCATTTACTTTATTTTAGCGTAAGGTCTATTATTAATTAGGTAATGCTATCAAGGTTTTTTCCATTTATATAAATTAAAAAGTCCCACATAGTTAATTAAAACTATATGGGACGATTACTAATTTCGTGGTGCCACCCTAATTCATATCAGAATACTGATACCTCAATAAAGTATATTTTATTTTATAAAAAGTGTTGCTTATTTCAATCATTTATATTTAATCTTTCAGCCTACGGATTAAACTCTCTTCTATATAGAAACATGAAATAAAAGTCTTTTTACTAAATTTGTTATGGTTATCTTATAATAATATACCATACAGCCTATAATGTCAAGGAAATTACAGAACTTACACAAATATCATTTATAGTTTACTTTTATATTTTTATTAAACTTAGTTTTTACATAAAACGTATTAGTTTCTAAGTGTATATATTTTCCAAAATTATTTAGTTATTTATATTGAAACATTAATATTATTTTCTCCTTATTCATTAAGGTTATTCATTCTTTTAGAAACAACACACAAAATTATTTTGTCAAGCTGTTTTCGTAAAGTTAATTACATATAAAAATCTTCTATAAGTACGTCTGAGTGTTGATAAATTACTTAATATTTATCATAGTTAATTAATTTTTTACTAATTTTATTTTTTAGTACTTAATATACTTCCTTATACATTATTTCTTTAATTTAGAAGCTTTTTTACATCTTCAATATCTAGAACTTTCGCAAAGCGATTATTCCAAATATAATCTTGATAAAAGTCAATAATTTGCTGTGCTTTTAAATGATTATTATCAAAAGTTGTGACAGCATCTCTCACTAAAACTTGTTCAAAGCCATACTCAAAACCAATTTTTAATGAGGTATCAATACAAAACTCTGCTTGCATCCCCACCATAGTATAACTCTTAATTCCTTTACTATCAAGGTAAGCTTTTACATCTGTTTTTTTGAATATAGAGTTAAAATTTTTATTAAAAATTTTGTCCTGAGGTCGTGGACTTAATTCGTGATATATTAACCAGCTTTGGTCCCCTTCTGAAAGAAAACCTTCAGATTCTGTATGGCGGATATAAATAATATCTCTACCAGCTTCTTCAAAACTCGAAATAGTTTCCTTCACTTTCTTAATATAATTCTCTTTATTAGCAGGGCCAAGGTTAATTAATCCTTCCTGAATATCAACAACAATCAATGCTTCCATCATATTTATTCTCCTTTGGAGTCCATTATTTGTAAAAATTATAACAACTTTTACAATACCTGTCAATCAACATATTTTTAAATTTTTTGTTTGATTAAAAAGTATAAATAGTGTAATATATGTAGATATATTACATAGAATTTAATAACAAAATTATATTATTTTATATTCTAATTAACCCTATTAATAGTTTGATTCTTTTTAATTTTAGACTATAATATAAAATTTAAAATATTTGTGAGGTATAAAATGGAAAATTGGATTGAAATTACAATTCACACTACTAACAAAGCTAGCGAAATAGTTGAATCTATTTTGTTAGATTATGGTTCTACTGGTGTTGCTATCGAAGACCCTACTACACTAGAAGAAAATCTACACGATGACTTTGGTACTATTGTTGAACTTAGTCCAACTGATTATCCAGAAGTTGGAGTTATAGTTAAAGGTTATATTAACGAACTAAACTTTGATGATGAAACTTTTAATCGTTTCAAAGATGAATTAGAACAATTAGGAAAAAATATTAATATTGGAGAATTCTTCAAAATCGAAACTACTACTATTCAAGATAGCGATTGGGAAAATTCTTGGAAAGATTATTTTGATATTCTTAATATCGGAGAAAAATTTGTAATTGTACCAACTTGGCGCGAGTATGAGAATGAGGAAGATAAATATGTAATCAATATTGATCCTGGTATGGCTTTTGGTACTGGTGGACATGAGACTACTTCTCTTTGTATTAAAAACTTAGAAAAATATGTTAAACCTCATGATAATATTATCGATGTAGGTTGTGGAAGTGGTATTCTAAGTATTGCAGCCAGTTACCTAACTGACGGTAGTCTTAAAGCTGTTGATTTTGATAAACTTGCTGTTGACGTTTCTCGTGAAAATTTCGCCCTTAATAATCTTGAAAATCGTATTGAAGTTGAGGAAGCTAGCCTTCTTACTAAAGAAACAAAAAAATATGATGTTATAGTTGTTAATATATTAGCTCATATTATTGAACTTATGTTGGAAGATGCTTATAAACTACTTGAAGATGGCGGATACTTCATCACTTCTGGAATCATCAAAGATAAAAAAGATGAATTACTAGAAAAAATGTTAGAACAAGGTTTCAAACTTGTTGAAGAAACTTCAGATAACGAATGGTACTCATTTGTTGTAACTAAATAAAGTTAATTAGAAAGAGACTAAAAATAATTTTTAGCCTCTTTTATTTATATATTATTTTGATTTTGGTAGTTCAATAGCGTTGCATGTTGAACCTTTAGTTAAGTCATTGTTTACATCTATAAAATGTTTTTATAGTATATGTTTAAAATATAACTAAACTTATATAATAATATTAAAAATTTATTCTTCTTAGCTATGTTTTGCACTTAATTATGAATTGATATTTACACATTGTTTTCATTATTTACATGTTAATATTATTGCTTATTTTCAAGGACTTAATTATTGAAATATTACCATATAATATCAATAATATTACTTGAATATTTCAATATATTGTGCTAATATTATTTTTGCGGATAACGCAAAAAATAAAAATTAAATATATATAGGAGGAAAATTATTATAGAGAAAGAAGCTAAAAAGATATTTTGGTATACATTAGCTTTTATGGCCTTCTCTACTGTTTGGGCATTTGGTAACATCGTTAACGGTTACTCGGAATTTGGCGGGCTTAAATCTATTTTCTCATGGGTTTTAATATTTGCTATTTACTTTATTCCATATTCACTTATTGTTGGGGAACTAGGATCTACATTCAAAGACGCTGGTGGAGGTGTTAGTTCTTGGATTAGCGAAACACACAGTAAATTATTAGCTTACTATGCAGGTTGGACAATATGGGTAGTTCATATGCCTTATATTTCTCAAAAACCATCACGTATTATTGCGGCATTCAGTTGGGCTATATACAGAGATAACCGCATTAGTAAAATGGATATTACATTTGTGCAAATTATTTCACTTGTAATATTCTTAGTAGCGTTATTTTTAGCTGCAAGAGGAATCAACTTCATTAAAAAACTTGCAACATTAGCAGGTTCGTCAATGTTTATTATGTCGTTATTATTCATATTTATGGCTATTTCTGCACCATCTATTACGGGTGCAAAAACTTATAATATCGATTGGTCTCTAGATACATTTATGCCAACATTCGATGTTAAGTATGTAACCTCAATAGCTATCTTAGTCTTTGCCGTCGGTGGCTGTGAGAAAATTTCGCCTTATGTTAATAAGATGAAAAAACCTTCAACTGATTTCCCGAAAGGAATGATGACTTTAGTTCTTATGGTTGTAACAACAGCTATTTTAGGAACATTCGCACTTGCTTTAATGTTTGATACTAATAATATTCCAAAAGATTTACTAACTAATGGTACTTATTATGCATTCCAAACATTAGGTAACTACTACGGCGTTGGTAACTTGTTCTTAGTTATTTATGCAGTAGTTGATTTTATCGGGCAAGTTTCTATCGTTATTATCTCGATCGATGCTCCATTACGTATGCTATTAGGAAGCGCTGATGAGCAATATATACCTAAAAAATTACTAGTTAAAAATGAAAACGATGTTTACACTAATGGTCTAAAACTAGTTGGTGTAATCGTATCTATCCTTATCATAATTCCGATGTTTGGGATTAAAGAGGTAAATGAGCTGTTCAGATGGTTAGTTAAATTAAACGCTGTTTGTATGCCTCTACGTTATTTATGGGTATTTGCCGCTTATATTTTCTTGAAAAAAGCAGCAGAAAAATTCCAATCAGAATACAAATTTGTTAAAAATAAATATGTTGGTATTGGTTTAGGAGCATGGTGTTTCTTCCTTACTGCATTCGCTTGTATCACTGGAATGTACACACCAGGAAGCCCATTCCAAACAGCAATGAACATTATTACACCAATAGTTCTTATCTCACTTGGTTTAATTATGCCTCTTCTTGCGAAAAAAAATAATAGTAAATAAGTATATTTATCTCCCTACAACGTATGGAGTCCAAGATATACAATTATAAAATGCTAAGTAACGTTTAGATACTTAGCATTTTCTTTTTATTATTAGTTATTATATTTAAAATACTTCCTTCTTTTAATCCACCCTATTACACTTATACTAAATCTTATAATTATCATTATAGCAGTTAATACTAATAAAACTATATTTAATTTGAAATAAAATAATGTACTTCCATCATCTGTCGTAAAAATACTAACAAAAAAGCCAAGAGATGCCCACGGCATCACAATAAGACATTCTAACAATAAACTTACTATATTATATATTTTCCACTTTTTTGATAACCATATTTTTTCTTGTTTGTTTTTTCTTTTTATCAACATACGGATTAATATTAAAAAAAGTACTAACTCTATTAAAAAATATCCATTTAAAGCAAATAAAAGCATAACCTCTTCTTTTATATTCATAACTTTCTTAATCTCCAATACCCAATTTAAATTTCCAATTACCCTACATTATAATTTATATTAATATACTTTTCAAGAAATATTGAACTACTCATTTCTTATTAAAATCAAAGCACTTTTACTATTTGTACTTCTATTATATAATTATATAGAAATATATTTTAAAACATCTCAATTATTTGAAAGGAGTGAATTTTTTGGAAGTTAATAGATTACATGTCGACTTTGATCTTCAAAGTAGTTATAAACCAAAAGGAGACCAAGTAAATGCTATTCGTGAACTTACCGAGGGACTTAATAATGGTGAAAAATATCAAACTCTTCTTGGGGCTACAGGTACTGGTAAAACTTTTACAATTGCTAACATTGTAAAAAATGTTGGTAAACCTACTCTTGTCCTTGCTCATAACAAAACATTAGCTGGTCAGTTATACAATGAATTAAAAGAATTTTTCCCAAATAATCGTGTTGAATATTTTGTATCTTACTATGATTATTTCCAACCAGAAGCATATGTTCCATCAACTGATACATATATCGAAAAAGATTCTTCTGTCAATGATGAAATAGATAAACTACGCCACAGTGCCACATCTTCATTATTCGACCGTGATGATGTTATTATTGTTTCTAGTGTCAGCTGTATCTATGGTCTTGGATCTCCAGAGGAATATTCTTCACTTGTCCTGTCATTACGTGTTGGAGACGAAATTAATCGCAATAAAATATTAGAAAAATTAATTAATATTCAATATATGCGTAATGATATAGATTTTACCCGTGGAACTTTTAGAGTACGTGGTGATGTTATTGAAATCTTCCCTGCATCTCGTAGCGAAAATTCAGTTCGTATAGAAATGTTTGGTGATGAGATAGAACGTATCCGCGAAATCAACTCCTTAACTGGAGAAGTTCTTTCTGAACTTAATCATATAGCTATTTATCCTGCGAGCCACTTCGTTGCAGGTGAGGAAAAAACTAAAGAAGCCATCAAACGTATTCGCGCTGAACTAGAAGATAGACTAAAAGTTTTTAATTTAGAAAACAAACTGTTAGAAGCACAGCGTTTAGAACAGCGTACTAACTACGACCTAGAAATGATGGAAGAAATGGGATTTTGTTCAGGAATTGAGAACTATTCACTACATTTAACATTGCGTGAACCTGGTTCTACTCCTTATACATTATTAGACTATTTCCCTAAAGATTGGTTGCTTGTTGTTGATGAATCTCACGTTACCTTACCTCAAGTAAGAGGAATGTTTAATGGTGACCGAGCTCGTAAACAAGTTCTTGTTGATTATGGTTTTAGGTTACCTACTGCTTTAGACAATCGTCCACTAAACTATACAGAATTCGAAAATAAATTAAACCAAGCTATTTTCGTTTCGGCTACACCTGGCGATTACGAATTAGAGCATAGTTCTAAAATTACTGAACAGATTATTCGACCTACCGGGCTACTTGATCCGATAATTGATGTCCGACCAGTTAGTGACCAAGTGTTCGATATAACTAAAGAAGCTGAGAAAATTATCGAAAAAGGTGAACGTGTTCTTATTACGACACTTACTAAAAAAATGGCAGAAGCCCTTACCGCTTATCTTAAAGAAAATGGTCTTAAAGTAGAATATTTACATTCTGATATTAAAACTTTGGAGCGTACAGAAATAATTCGAAACTTGCGTCTTGGAAAATTTGATATTCTTGTCGGAATAAATTTATTACGTGAAGGTCTTGATATTCCAGAAGTATCACTAGTTGCTATATTAGATGCCGATAAAGAAGGGTTTTTACGTGGTGATAAGGCATTATTACAAACAATCGGACGTGCCGCTCGTAACGCTAATGGACGTGTAATAATGTATGCTGATAATATTACACGAAGCATGCGTAAAGCGATAGATGAAACTAATCGTCGTCGAGAAATTCAAATGGCTTATAATGAAGAACATGGAATTACTCCACAAACAATTATTAAAGGTATTCGAGATAGCATTAGTGCGAAAAAAGAAGTTCTTCCAGATGAGTCTGTAGAACTTGTACAAGATACAAATATTACTGATGATAATATAGAAGAACACTTAGCAGAATTAGAGCAAGAAATGTTCGCTGCTGCTGGAAAATTCGACTTCGAACGTGCAGCAGTTCTTCGTGATACTATCGCTGAGCTAAAAGAAAAATACAAAATTTAAAATAACAGCTAGATACTAATTTAAACATTATATCTAGCTGTTATTTATTATAACTTTATTAAAATTAATAAAATTTCAATTCCCACTGTTTATTTTTTAATCTCAACTAAATGCCCATCTTCCATGCGATAGACTCTATCTACTTTATCCAATAAACGTGTATCATGAGTAATCATAACAACACCTTTATTTTGTTTATGAGCAATTTCAGCTAATAAATCTGCCACCTGATGAGCACGATTAGTATCTAAACTCGCCGTTGGTTCATCTGCCAAAATAACTCTAGGATTATTGTATAGCGCACGTGCTATAGCTGCTCTTTGACGTTCTCCTCCTGATAATTCTTTCGGATAAGAATTTTTTAGCTTTTCTAGTCCTAACATATCAAATAGTTCTTTACGATTCATCTTATCTTTTTCTGGAGTGCCCAACTTGTCTATCAAGTCTAATTGTTCTCCTACTTTTAGAAATGGAATTAGATTAGACGCCTGTAATATAAATCCAAATTCTTCAAAGCGAAGTTCTGTTTTTCTCTTTTCATTAAAATTAGTTATATTTTCTCCACAAAATGTTATTTCTCCACTTGTTGCTTCTTGTAAATTTCCAAGAATAGTTAAAAAAGTCGTTTTCCCAGAACCTGAAGGACCTATAATAGCAACAAATTCTCCTTCATTTAGATAAAATTCAGTTGGATATAATGCTGTAAATTGCATATCCCCATCATTATATACCTTAGTTATATTAGTCATTGTTATTAGATTCATTATATTCCTCCTATTCAGCTATTGCTTTAATTGGCGATATTTTTAAAATTTTTGGTAGTGAGATTAATCCACCAATTAATGATACTAAAATAATAGAAATACTAAGTATCGAATAAGCTAACCAATTCACTTCAAAAAATAGTGTTTTAGGAATAATATATTTTGTTCCTAAAACAGCAAGTAAAGCAGTTCCTACGCCAACACTTGATAAAATAAGAATCTGCCAAAATAGCGCTGACACAATATCTTTAACTTTTATACCTTGGGCTCTCATAATCCCGTAAAGCCCTAATTTTTGGATAGTGATAATGTAAATAAAGATACCAATAACTAAACTTGTGATTAACACTAATGCTCCTATCATTCCAGCAAAAACACTCTTTTGCGCTAAGTACCCTGGTATACTCTTAATCACTTCTTCTGTATCCAGTTGTAATAATCCATCTCCAGCTACTTCTCCATCATTAACTTTTACTATCGCTGATATCGCTTTGCTACCGTTTATAGTTCCTTTTATAGTCCAATATGTTTCCAAATTTGTATATATTGTAGTAGATGTTAAAAATTTATTATTTTTTGTTATTCCTACAATTGTATATTTATCTTTACTACCATTAATAAATATTTTACTTCCTAACTGTATTCCATAATTATTAATAGATTTATCTGCAACTACTTCAGTATTATTAGAAGGGTACCTTCCATCTTCTAGTTTTGGAATAATCTTACTATTCCATTCTTGTGCGAAAATAGAAGCATTAATTTTCTTATCATTATTTTCTAAGTTCACTACAGCTGGAGTATATCCCAAAGGAATAGTATTTTCATCCAAATTATTTTCATATTGATTTTTAGGAATGAACGATGCCGTTAAATTTTTGTTAGCATATTCCGATAGTACTACAGAACGTGATTGCCAACTGTCAATTGCTGACCTATTATCTTTCATTAGCCCTAACGCTAGACTTGTCATGAAAAAAACCATGTACGTTATAAGAAAGGTGATTGCCACAACTAATAAATAACGCAACTTATTGTATAATATTTCTTTTAATGCTAAATACATATATCAATAACCTCTTCTATTTTTATTTGTTTCTTAACATTAACATAAACCCATTCATTCAGCAATTAATTGAATTTTATATTTTAAAAAAATATTCCATTTTTATTTTTTATGGTATAATGTAATAATAGACTATTACTTTAGTCAACCTCATTTTTAGTTAGGAGATGTTAAAATGATAAAACAAAATATTGGAATTATATATGGTGGGAAAAGTGCTGAGCATTCTGTATCACTATTAACAGCAAAATCAATTATTAATGCAATCAACAAAGAAAAATATAACGTATTCCCTATCTTTATATCTTTAAATGGAGAATGGGCTCGCGGAGAAAAAATAACATCTGAAATAAAAGATCACAAAGAACTTATCTTCTCTAACTTTGATAATGATATAAGTGGATTACTATTTGAAGATAATCATAAATTTGATATTGTGTTCCCTGTTTTACATGGACCAAACGGAGAAGATGGAACAATTCAAGGTTTATTAGAAATTATGGATATTGCTTATGTTGGCAATAATGTACTATCTAGTGCAGCTGGTATGGATAAAGTAATTATGAAGCAATTATTTGCAGCATATGATTTACCACAATTACCATACACTCACTTTATCGAGTATAACTGGAAAAAGAACAAAAATAAAATTATTAAAGAAATTAATGACAATCTAAAATATCCTGTTTTTGTTAAACCTGCAAACTTAGGATCATCTGTAGGTATCAGTCGTTGTAATGATGAAAAACAATTAATAAAAGGTATTGAAGAAGCTCTTAAATTCGACAAAAAAATCGTTGTTGAACAAGGTGCTGTTGGAGCAAAAGAGATTGAAGTAGCTGTTCTTGGATACAATGAAGTAAGAACTACTGATCCTGGAGAAATCGTAAACATTTCTACAACTGAGTTCTATGATTATGAAACTAAATATACTGATGGCCAATCTCGTATGGATATCCCAGCGCCTATTGATACAGCTTTATACTCAGAATTTAGAGAAATGGCAGAAACTGCATTCCGTGCAATTAGTGGTTCTGGTTTAGTACGTGCCGACTTCTTCTATACTAAAGAAGGAAAAATCTTTATTAACGAAGTAAACACAATGCCTGGTTTCACTCCATTTTCTATGTTCCCATCACTTTGGGCAAATATGAATGTTACCTACCCTGAAATAATTGAAGAACTATTTGATTTAGCATTAGAGCGTTACGAAGACCGTAAAAATTTACTAACAGAAGAATAGGAAATTACTATGAAATATTTTGTTAAAGACTTAGAAAAGATATTAAATGCTAAAAAAATAAATTTAGTAGATAATAAAAAAATCACAGGAATTGCTATTGATAGCCGAAAAGTAAAAGAAGGAGACTTATTTATTCCTTTCTTAGGAGAAAATGTTGATGGCCATGATTATATCGAAAGTGCATTTGAAAAAGGTGCTGTCGCTTCATTATCTCTAAAAGATGATTTTGAAAGTGACAATAATATAATTTATGTGAATGATAGCTATGAGGCTATTCAAACACTGGCTAAACATTATTTAGAATGCTTAAATGCAAAAATTATTGCTATAACTGGAAGCAACGGAAAAACTACGACAAAAGATATAGTTACAAGTATTTTAGAAACAAAATTCAAAGTTCATAAAACACAAGGTAATTTCAACAATGAATTAGGTGTTCCGCTGACTATTCTTGCTTCTCCAGAAGATAGTGACATTCTTGTGCTTGAAATGGGAGCTGATAACTTTGGTCAACTTGACTTCTTATCAAAATTAGTAAAACCAAATTATACGATAATTACTAATATCGGAGAAAGTCATATCGAATTTTTCGGCTCACGCGCTGGTATAGCAAAAGCAAAATTTGAAATTACAAATGGTATGAAAAAAGATGGCTTCTTCGTCTACAATGGGGACGAACCATTATTAAAAGAATTAGTAGAAAATTCTAGTATAAATGCTACTTCGTGTGGAGAAAATTCTTACAACGATATTATTCTAGAAAATTATACTATCACCCGTGATAAGATAGATTTCAAACTTAGTATCGATAAAAATAATTTTTCTACTACATTAAAAGGTAAGCATAACCTATTTAATATAATGTTCGCAGTAGCAATAGCTAAAAAAATTGGTCTAACAAATGAAGAAATTCGTCACGCAATAGATAATATTTCTAAAATTACTAATATGCGTTTAGAAAGTATCCCATACGCAGAAGATTCGTTAATTATTAACGATGCTTATAATGCCAGCCCTACTTCTATGAAAGCTGCTGTTGATGTTATTAGTGATTTGAATGATTTCGAATTCAAAACGCTTGTCCTTGGTAACATGTTCGAGCTTGGACCAAATGAAGTTGAATATCATAGCGGAGTTGGTACTTATATAAATAACAATTCTCATGGTATTAATCTTGTTATTAGTGTCGGCACCCTTGCAAAAAACATTACAGATAATATTAACAATAAAGATATATCAACTCTCCACTTTTCAACTGTTGAAGAAATAGCTGATTATCTAAAAGTTAATAAACACAAAAACGAAGTAATCTTGTTTAAAGCAAGTCGTTCTATGAAACTAGAAACAATTATTAACGATATTAAATAAAAATAAAAGTTGAATACAGATAGCTTTTTATGGGCTATGTATTCAACTTTTTTATTTTGTCAGTTTTACTTATAACAAAATATCTTTTTAGATTCAAAATTTACATATCTCTCAAACAATAAAATACCGTATTTATGCTTTTAAACTAATTCTCTTTATTTGACAATATAATTATTAAAACTTTAATAATTAGTTATAATGAATCGACACCGATTCAGCCAATGGCAATGAAGATAAATCTTTATTTGAACTTGATTGTAAAAATTAAACTCTTATATTTATTATAAAATTAGTTTTTAGAAAAATCAAGATTAAAAATATTATTACTATTATTAGTTAACTAAATCTACTAACTATAAAATTCCCTCTTTTTTCTTCTCTATTATTAACTTTTCTTTTTCATAAACTCCCGTCACAGATTGCTCTATTATTGAAAACTGAGATTGATTTGATAGATTAAAACTACATACTCCTCGACTGGCCGTTATACCAATTTCATTTAATTTAGATGTAAATTTTTTATTGGTTAAAAGATTTAAAATCTCTAACAATAATTTCACTTGTTCATCTATATCAATATTAATAAACTTATTCTTTACCTCTAATGTCAATAACTCAGTATATTTATTAGGTGTTTTTCTAATAAATATCCCAGTATTCATTTTTTTCACGAGAGAATCATATAATTGAATATTTTTATCTTCAGTTATACTTTCCCATAGTTTTCCATCTTTATTTTCTTTTTTCCAATTTAAATATTTAGCTAACTCTTTTATATATGACTCACTATCTTTATCTAATATCACTTGAACTGCACTATCGAAAGTGAAATTATTATTAGTCTTCCCGCCTATATAGTAATTAAAGTTATTTATTTTTACTAGACTACCTATACATAATTTTCTGTATTTTATTTTCAAATCTTTTCCTGGCAATCTTGTCTGTGCATATTCTAATAGTGCTTTGTCATCTTTAATATTTTGCGAAATATATATAGGAATTGGTACTATTCTAGTGATTTTTTGTTTCCCTTTTTTCCCATCTAGAGTGTACTCAAAAATAGAATAATATGCTATCTTTATTTTTGTAAAGCCTCCATATTTACCAACATCTTTAATTTTACTATCAGTTGTTTTTAATGGGTAATATGTACCTTCTTTTGCTTTCTCTGCTACTTTTGCCTTATAGAGAGTAGCATCGTATAATGCACCTTTTTGTTCTGAGGTTCTTCTTGTTATTAAGATATTGTTATTGTTCATTGTTTTTTCTACTACATGAACAGTTTTATCCATTTCCCACGCTATTGTATTAGCATTTTTTACATCTGTATAGAATAAGCTGTTTAATGAATATTTTCGTGCATCTTTTTTATTTTTTATAAAATTATAGACATTACGAGTAAATTTAACATCATAGACATTACCAACTACTATGTTTAAATAAGCATCCTTGGCATTATAATAATCATTAATTTCTTGTACTCTAATCAATTTTTCATTATTTTCAGCCTTCCTATTCGCTTCCTTTATTTTCCCGAAACTTTGCCTAAATGAACTTACATTTTCTGCTTTTGAATAACAAATAGTAGTTTCTGGATTTAATTCTCTTAAAACATTTGAAATTACTTTTATCGCTTGTGAAGTTTCTACAAGCTGACGTGTGATAAAACCTGTTAATTCACCATTGCTAAATTCTTCTGTTCTTACTAAACGATTGTATTTTTCTTCGGTTATTAGTTTTTTTTCTACTAAGAAACGCCAAAATATCTTATTTTCTTTTGTTTGAAACTTGCTTTTGAGAGGAAATACATCTGCTTTCATCTCATTACTAGCTTTGGTTACTAAAACTATATTATTAAAACTACCATCCTTCACTTTGCTTTGTGGATAAATGTGATCTATATCATATTTATTAATATCGAATAATTCACCAAAGTCTATTTTTTTACCAGTATACATACAACGGCCTAATTGTGTATAATATAAATATAATTTCGTTGCTTTAAGTTTTGAAGGTTCTTCTTTAATCAGCCTGTTTTTATTAAGAGTAAAATCTAATGTATTCTTTAACTCTTTTTCCAATTCGAATATTTCATGTTCTCTTATAGTTTTATACTTAGTTACTAAATCATTTCGATTTAGAGTTGGTACTTTATAAGGAGCATTGTTTCTTTTTGTTGTTTCAATAAATATTTTAGTAGGTACACAGCCAACTATAGTTTTCAATTCTTCTACTATCCTAACTGTTTGCCAAATTGAACGCTTAACAGCTGGACTTGCATGAAGATTTTCTAAGATGTCTGGAGTTATTTCAGTTATATCATCTTTATTTTCTTTATTGTGATTTTTAATTTGGCTCATATAATCGAACTTATCAGCTAACAATTCCATAAAAAGAATTGTACCTTGTCTCATAGCTCCTATTATATTTAAACATTCACCTGTTTCTTCATTATACAGTTTTTCACTTACTAATTCTGTTAAAAGTTTTCTACTTAGTGTTCCCCAATCTTTATAAGTTAAACGTGACATTTTTTCTATTTCATCAACTGTATAAAAATCCCCATAAACTTTTGTTATTTTTTCTTTTATTAGCTTGCGTGATTCTCCATACAATGTAATCCACAAAATAATATTTTCTACACGTTCTTTATCGAATTTATCTCCAAGAATTTTTTTGAAATCACGATATGATTTCAGGTCATTTTTCACAATATTATCTATTCCTGCAATTTCTCCCTTACCAGCAATAAATCCTTCTGTTTTTAAAAGTTCTTTTATAGTTTTTTTAGTAACTTTTTTCCCTTGTTCTTTGAATAGCTTTGTTACTATAACATCACGTGCTTCTACACTGATTCTATTTCCTTCATATCTAAGCGCATTTAGTTCATTTAGTAAAGCATATTCAGAATACAATAATGAATTTTTTGGAAGAACATCTTCTCCAGAAAGATAAGTACACTTGTTTGTTAGGTTATTAACAAATGCCTCTGCGCTGGCACTTTCATCTATCACATCTTTGAAATTCCACGGAGTTACTGGTACGCTCTCCATACCTTTCTTACGGATTGCCCATGAATATCCTCCATTTTCTGTATTATGATGTGCGTTCAACGGTCCTATGTAATATGGTATTCTAAATTCGAATAATTGAACAACTTTTTCTCGTGTACTATAACCACTGTCATCTTTTTCAGCTAAAAAGCTATGGTATTTAGCAGCATTGTCTAAAATTTTCACAAGTTCTTCTTTATGTATTTGATAAGGAACTACCGAATTATCTTTTGTTCTTTGTAGTGGTAGAAAAGTTTCTAAGTCGAGTTCTTCTAAAATTGTAGTTTTAGTAGGGCTATCTTCTAATTTTTCTAATTCTTTTTTCAAGAATTTCTTGAAATCCTCATATGAGCAGCTTTTTCCTTCTTGGCTTCTATGTGTATAATTTACATAGTTTGTTCCTTTTTCCTTATCTTCTTTAAAAATTGCAAAATAAACTTCCTTTTTCTTATCCTCGGACAATTTACTATCAGTTTTTACTAATTTTTTTAGATTTGCTAAATCATCTTTATGTTTATTATATAATTCTACTTTTGATTCTGATATTGTTTTCCCTTCTTTTTTTATATCAGCTAAAACTATACTATCATATACTAATTTTGCTAAATCTAGCAACTCTATATAATTTGATAAAATTTGTTCATAGTCTGGGCGTACTTCTTCATAGACTTTTTCTTTAAATGAAATACTTTTTACACTATTATCTAATTCTTTATACTCTTCTATATCATATAGTTTATCTAGTGAAGTTTTACCTCCAAAAACTAATTTAAAAATCTCTTGAAGTTGTTTTTCCTTAGGATACAATTTTTTTACATCATTATTCTTATCTGATAAATTTTTCTTCTCTAAAGCAATTTTTTTCAAACTATATATAACTTCATCCGTAACTTCAAAATTAATCTTCACTGTCTCTAGTTCTAATAATTCTTTAATAACACTATCAATATTGCTATCGTTAAAGCTTTGACCTTGAAGTAGAAAATGTCCACGATTTTTTAGCATACTATGTACTGCCAAATAAACTTTTCTTATATCTGGATTTTCCTCTGTCATAAGACTCGAACGAAGATGATAAGTGGTTGGATACTCTTTATAATAGTCTTTATCTGTATAATCTTTATCATTAAAAAGTATATATTCATTCATTAAACTCTTATCTTCGAAATGATATTTACTTTCTTTAAGACGTAAAAAGAAATTAGGATCATTTTTCGAAACTTCTTTAGCGAATAGTTCTTCTAATAAGCTAATTCTCCATTTCCTTCTCGCTAAACGTCTACGCTCCGCTCTAAATGTACGTCTATCAACGGCTTTTTTTGCTTCTTCAAATAAACGAACTCCCCATAATCTCTTTTTATTTTTTCTCAACAATTTATAATTGCTGTCTGTGGCCGCCCAACCAATACTTGTTGGCCCAACGCCTAACCCTAAATACCATGTTTTATTTTTCATTTTTCTCTTCCTTCAGCTAAATAAGCATATTATCTACTATTCTACCATATTTCATAAAATAATTATACAAATTTTATCATATAAAAAATAATAATCCATAAAATTATGATATCGCATAACAATAATGTATTATGTCGTGTATCTATTTTTATGGATTATTATAAATTTATGTTTTATTTATGATTTTATTAGTTATAAAACCCTGAAACATCATCAGTTAAATCAATTAAAATATTTTTCATTTGTGAATAATGTTCTAAAATTACTTTGTGAGTTTCTCGTCCTATACCAGATTTTTTGTATCCACCGAATGGAGCGTGCTCAGGAATTTGATTATAAGTATTTACCCACACTCTTCCTGTTTCTACTTTACGTGCGATATTTAATGCTCTTGTAATATTTTTAGAGAAGACCGCTCCTGCAAGACCATATTCACTATCGTTTGCCTGTTCAATAACTTCTTCATCATTTTTAAATTTAATCACAACTGATACTGGTCCAAATACTTCTTCTTGAGATATACGGCATCCATTGTGTACACCTGTTATAAGTGTTGGTTTAACAAATGCTCCTTTGTCACAACCATTTTCCGTATATCGTTCTCCCCCAACGAGTACTTCTCCACCTTCTTTTTTAGCAATCTCAATGTATTTAATAATTTTTTCTGCTTGTTTTTCATCAATTTGGCTTCCCATTTGTGTTTCTGGATTTAATGGATCACCAATTTTTAATTTATTGAAACGTTCTTTAATTTTTTCAACAAATTCATCGTAAATTCCCTCTTGAACAAAAATTCTAGAACCTGCGCAACACACTTGACCTTGGTTAAATAGAATACCTAATTGCGCTCCATCTAGAGCTTTTTCTATATCAGCATCATCTAATACTATATTAGCTGATTTTCCACCTAATTCTAAAGTAGCAGGAATTAGTTTTTCTGCTGCTGCTATAGCAATTTTTCTTCCAACTTCTGTAGAACCAGTAAACGCTAGTTTATCTAATCCTGTATGATTTTTTAAGAATTCTCCCGATTTACTTCCACGTCCTGTAACAACGTTTAATACCCCTTTAGGAAGTACGTCTTGGATTAACTCTACAAATGTTAATAAACTTAATGATGTTAAGCTAGATGGTTTAATAACAATAGTATTTCCTGCTGCTAAAGCTGGTGCAAGTTTCCAGGCTGCCATTAAGAATGGAAAGTTCCAAGGAATTATTTGTCCAACTACCCCAATAGGTTCTCTTAATACTATACTTAAAAATTTTTCTTCTAAGACTGTTGCTTGTCCTTCATCTGCTAGAATACATCCTGCAAAGTATCTAAAGTGTTTAGCACTAAGCGGTACATCTACTGCCATAGTTTCGCGTATTGGTTTACCATTATCTAGACTTTCAGTAGTAGCTAAAAGTTCTGTGTTTTCATCTATAATATCTGCTATTTTATTTAAAATAGTAGCACGTTCACTTACTGTTGTTTTTCTCCAAGCTTTAAATGCCTCCCTGGCAGCATCTACAGCCTTATTTACATCACTTTCGCTTGCATCTGGAAAATTTGCTAAATATTCTGAATTAGCTGGATTATATGCTTCAAGGATAGCTTTATCTTCTGCATTTACCCATTCTCCGTTTATAAACATTTTAAAATTATCTTTTTTTAATTTTATCATATTGTTTTCTCCTTTTTTTGGTTTATACATATACTACCATCTAGAGTTAACGTTTACAACAATTCTGTTTGACTCTTTAACATCTAACTCAAATATCATTTTATTTTAAAATTTTTCTATACTAAAAATAATTCTTCAACTTTATTTTTTTTCTAATTATTTCATGTTTTTACTAATAATAGGATTTATTATTTAAAATTATATTTCAATATTTTTTTATAATAAGTCTATAATTTTTTTAAATAATTCAATACTAAAATAAAATTAATTAAGGATTAAATTTTTGTATTAATACTTAGTTTTCTTAATAATATCAATGATATTATATCTTTCAAATTATAAAAATACATGTTAAACTTAAAGTAAGAAATAAAGGGAGTATATATCATGAATAAAAAGAAAGTCTTTATAATCTGTTCTATTAGTTTTACAATTTTACTATCTAGTCTAATTGCTATATTCAACTATAAACAAGAAAAATATAATATAGTTAATATAAATGGTATACAAATAAAAGGGGATACTACACGTTATCCTGTAAAATTAGTAGAAAAAGTTGATGGAGATACTATTGTAGTGGTGTTTAATAATAAACAGTTAAAAGTTCGGTACTTACTTGTCGATACTCCTGAAACTGTAAAACCTGGAGTCTCCGTTCAAAAATATGGACCAGAAGCAAGTGAATTAAATGGAGAAATCCTAAAAAAAGCTCAAAATATAGAGTTAGAATTTGATGTGTATCAAAAGGAAGATAAATATCATCGAGCCCTCTGCTATGTGTATGCTAATGGCAAATCCGTTCAAGAACAGCTACTTATAGCTGGTTTAGCTGAAATAAAATATGTTAAAGAACCTGATACCAGATACTTGAAAACTTTTAAAAAAGCTCAAAATATAGCAAAAAGTAACAAGCGAAATCTATGGTCATAACTTTAAAAGCATATTTTAAGTATTAAAAAAACGACTACAATTTAACTTGTAGTCGTTCTTCTATTTACTTATTTTAATTTACTATTCTTATATGAGAAAGCAAAGTACACAACTATACCTATAATTACCCAAACGATGAAGATAATCCATGTTGTTAATTTAATACTGTATAATAATGCTGCGAATAGTACTATTGATATCATAGGTAATACTGGCATTCCTGGAACTTTGAATCCACGTTTTAAATCTGGATATTTTTTGTAGAATACAATTGTTGTATAACTTACTAAAGCAAATGCTATAATAGAAGCCACGTTAGCTAAGTCAGCTAATTGTCCTAATGGTAGGAATCCGGCTAGGATCGCTGTTGTTATTCCTAATCCCCATGTTACAGTTCCTGGAACATGGCTCTTGTTAACTTTTGTAAGGTTGTTTGGTAATAAACCATCACGTGCGATTGTATAAGTAATACGAATACCTGCATAAATGAATGATAGAATACCTGCCATTAATCCAATTACCGCTCCAAGTGAAACAATACCTGCTACTCTATTTTGACCAACTTCCTCCAGTACGAATGCAAGAGCATCCCCTGTTCCTAATCTAGAATATTCAACAACACCTGTTAATACTAAACATACTAAGATATAGAATGCAGTACAAACAATCATAGTTATAATGATAGCTTTTGGTAATGCTTTTTCAGGATTAATAGTTTCTTCTGCTGATGTAGAAATAGCATCAAATCCAAGATATGCAAAGAATACCGTAGTTGCTGCAAGCATTACACCAGAAAATCCAGTTGGAGCAAAGTTGTTTGTCCAATTAGTAGGTTCAACATAAAATGATCCTACAACTATAAATAGAATTACTATCCCCACTTTAGCAACTACCATTAGGTTATTTACAAGTTTACTACTAGATGTTCCTTTTGACAGAATAAATGTAATTAATAATACAACTATTACCGCTGGAATATTACCATATCCTCCTGCTGAAGGTAAAGTATAAATTTCCTTCGGAAGATTTAATCCTAATCCCGCTAATAGGCGAGAGAAATAACTAGACCATCCATTAGCGATTGTTGCCGCAGTAAGAACATATCCACCAATAAGTACCCAACCAATAGCATAAGCAACTATTTCACCTACTGACACATAAAGATAAGTATATGTACTACCACTAGATGGAATTGTAGAAGCTAATTCCGCATAACATAAAGCAGCTAAGCAACATGCTAACCCTGCAATTAAGAATGAAAATATAACAGCTGGTCCTGCTTCTGAAGAAGCTTTACCTGTTAATACTAAGATACCTGATCCTATAATTGCTCCAATACCAAATAGAACCAAATCCATAGTTTTCATCGTTGGAGTTAATGTTTTATTTCTTGATTCAGCTAATATCGATTCAATTGATTTTTTTCTAAAAATATTCATGATGTCCTCCTCAATGTATTAATAAATATTATTCACTATTAATGCTATTTATATATTATAACATAATTATATATTATACACCAAAAGTGAGTTTTATACTATAGATATTTTATATAGTAAATAATAAATATATTAATAAAGTGTTAAAAATATTTTATATATCCCTAATGTAATTGACACTTTAAAAGAGGAAGTAGATAAACCATAGAGACTATTTTCTACTTCCTCGATAACATAACTATTTATGTTTGTTTATATTATATAATCCTATAAAGCTTCTTCTACTGGAGTATATTCATATCCTAAGTCATCTGCAATAGCTTTGAATGTAACTTTTCCGTTAGCTACGTTAATACCAGGTACTAATTCTGGGAATCTAGCAACAGCTTCTTTAACACCTAAATTAGCGATAACTTTAACATATTTTGCAGTAGCATTACATAATGCGAAAGTAGCTGTTTGTGCAACTGCTCCTGGGATATTAGCTACAGAGTAGTGAAGAACTCCTTCTTCTACGAAGATTGGGTTGTCGTGGCTTGTTGGACGGCCTTCTGTATATTCAGTTGTACCACCTTGGTCAATCGCTACGTCCACGATAACACCACCATCTGGCATATCTTTAATCATTTCTTTAGTAACAAGTTTAGGTGCTTTTGCTCCTGGAATTAATACTGTACTTACTACTAAATCAGCTGTTTTAATTGCATTAGCAATGTTTAATTTGTTTGAGTAAACTGTTTCTACTTTACCACCAAAGATATGTGATAATTCAGTTAAACGATCTAAGTTTACATCTAACATAGTTACACGAGCACCTAATCCAGATGCTGCAGTAGCCGCAGCTGTTCCTGCTACACCGGCCCCAATAACTACAACATGTCCTGGTTGAACTCCTGGAACACCTTGTAATAATTTACCTTTACCACCTTGTACTTTAGATAAGAATCTAGTACCTTCTTGAATAGCCATACGTCCTGCAATTTCACTCATAGGTCTTAATAATGGTAATGTTCTACCAACTTTAACTGTTTCGAATGCAATACCGATAGTTCCTGTTTCTACCATTGCTTTTGTTAATTCTTCGGCAGCAGCTAAGTGTAAATATGTATAAATAATTAACCCTTTTCTAAAATATTTATACTCAGATGGAATTGGTTCTTTAACTTTGTAAATTAAGTCTGATTTATTCCATACGTCTTCTGCTTTATCTAATAAAACAGCTCCTACTTTTTCATATTCAGCATCTGAAATACCAGAAGCAAGCCCTGCTCCTTTTTCTACGTATACAGTGTGCCCATCGTGCACTAATTCAGCAACAACTCCCGGAATTGCTGAAACCCTACTTTCATTATTTTTTATTTCTGTTGGTACTCCGATTATCATTTCCCTAACCTCCTAATTTTTTTTCTGTACTATTATCATAACATACATCGTTTCATAATGAAAGCGGTTTTCGAATGAAAGTTTTATTGAAAGTATTTTCTATGATTAAATACTATTTTACAATTTTTAAACACGCTGTATTATAAGGATTCAGCCTTTGTTTTACTATATTTTAATAATTAATTTTATTTTATTTTCTTAATGAAAAGAATGATGAAAAACAGATGCTTTTCATAACAAAGTAATTGTTATAACTATATTTGTAAATCAGATATATACAAATTTATTTTTAGTTAAACGTCCTTTTGATACCTTTTTAGAAAATTATATAAAAATTAATTTTTACTAATTTTAATATTTATCCCTTATTTTTTTTCAAATTTGTATTAATTTATATAATACAAAATTTATAAATGTGTTATAATAGTGCCATTATTATTTTTTATAATAAATAACTTAATTATGGATATAATAATCGTCTTTTTTATTTTATCCTATAAAATTTATACTCAATTTCATACACTAGCATTCTGTACAATGCCAGCAGATAATATGTATAGAAAAAGATATATTAAATTTAAAAACTAAAACATAAAAAAACTTCACTGATAATTTTATATCAGTGAAGTTTTTTTATTAACGGCTGTAATACTCAACAATAAGTTGTTCGTTGATTTCTGGGTGTAATTCACTTCTTTCTGGTAGTCTTACTAATGATCCTTCTAATTTATCAGCATCAAAAGTTAAGTATTCAGGTACGAAGTTAGTTACTTCTACAGCTTCCTTAATAATTTCAAGGTTTCTAGATTTTTCTCTTACTGAAACTACTTGACCTGGTTTAACAGCGTAAGAAGCGATGTCTACTTTTTTACCATCTACAAGAACGTGTCCGTGGTTAACTAATTGTCTAGCTTGACGGTTAGTTCTTGCTAATCCTAAGCTATAAACTACTGAATCTAAACGTGTAGCAAGTAATGCCATGAAATTTTCACCGTGTAGACCTTGTAATTTACCAGCTTTATCGAATAATTTACGGAATTGTTTTTCATTCATACCGTGTAGGTAACGAAGTTTTTGTTTCTCTTGTAATTGTAAACCATACTCAGATAGTTTTTTTCTTAAGTTAGGACCATGTTGTCCTGGTGCGTAAGGGCGTTTTGCTAACTCCTTACCAGTACCGCTTAGTGAGATTCCTAAACGACGAGATTTTTTCCAAGTTGAACCTGTAAAACGAGCCATTATTGTGCTCCTCCTTTTTTCTTTTTGTTTTTATTTTGAGTAAAACAAAAAGCACGATTATCGTTGTTGTATATGTTATAAAACTGGAACTTCGCCTAGCAGCATAGGCTACGAGTTGCCACATTAGAAAATGTATAACATAGAGGCAATAACAATTAATCTACTGCTATTATTTTACATAAATAATAGTTTATCATTAATTTAAGTATTAGTCAACTATAAACTAGTGTTTTTATTGTTTTTTCTATGCTTTCTGCTCTTACTAATATACAATTTATAATAAGCTATTCTTAAATATATTAAATAGAAGTATTTTACACTAAAATTAAAACTGTAACTGTATATATAAAAAGACACCAAAGAATGTTCTTTGATGTCTTGACGTATTTGGTATATAAGACCAATATTAACGTTTTGAGAATTGAGGAGCACGTCTCGCACCACGAAGACCGTATTTTTTACGTTCTTTCATACGAGGGTCACGAGTTAGTAATCCTGCTGGTTTTAAATCTTTACGGTATTCTGGATTTACTTCTAGTAAAGCACGTGCAATTCCGTGACGGATTGCTTGAGCTTGTCCTGTATATCCTCCACCAATAACGTTAACTAAAACGTCATAGTTACCTGTAGTAGATGTAACTTCTAAAGGTTGCATTAAGTCTAATACTAATGATTCTAATGGTAAGTATTCACGCATTTCTCTATTGTTGATAACAACTTTCCCTGTTCCAGGTACTAATCTTACACGTGCTACTGAGCTTTTACGGCGTCCTGTACCGCGATATTCTACTTGTGCCATTTAATTATTTCCTCCTATATTATCCACGTAATTCGTATTTTTCTGGTTTTTGTGCTGCATGTGGGTGTTCAGCTCCACGGTAAACGTGAAGTTTCATTCCTTGAGCTCTACCTAAAGTATTTTTTGGTAACATACCTTTAATAGATAACTCTAAAAGTTCTTCTGGATATTTTTCTACCATTAATCCAGCAGTTCTTTCTTTTAACCCACCTGGGTGCATTGTGTGACGACGGTAAATTTTATCTGATAATTTTTTACCAGTTAACACAATTTTCTCAGCATTGATAATGATAACATTATCCCCAGTATCGATATGTGGTGTATAAGTAGGTTTGTGTTTCCCTCTTAAAATTGAAGCTACCTCTGATGATAAGCGACCTAAAGTTTGTCCTTCAGCATCGATTACATACCATTTTTTTTCTACAGTTGATGGCTTTGCCATATATGTTTGACGCATGTCTTTTTTCCTCCTAGATGTTGTTTTTAATCTGTCATAACGACTAAGTTTTCCGGGGCTTACTCGTGAAGATATATAAACAATATCGTAAATAATGATACATTATTTGCGTGTAATTGTCAAGTTTTTTTCTTTACTTTAAGCTATTTTTCTAAGAAAAAAGTGAGATTAAATCATATTGAATTAATAGTAGATTTAATCTCCTTTTTTTCGATAGTTTTTATTATTTAATTAACTCTAATGCCGCTTTTACACGAGTTACTACTCGATCACGACCTAATAATTCTAAACTTGTGTTTAATTCAGGTCCATGCATTGAACCAGTCGAAGCTATTCTTATTGGCATAAATAGGTTTTTACCTTTCACACCTGTATCTTTTTGAATAGTTTTTATTAAAGTTTTAATGTTTTCAGAAGTAAAGTCTCCTGCTACTTCTAATTTCTCTAAGAAATCTTCAAATACAGCTACTGTTGTATCTTGTTTTAAAATTTCTAGTTCTTCTTCATCAAATTTAATTTCTTCAACAAAGAATTGTTTAGTTAATTCTACGATTTCAGCACCATAACTCATTTGAGGTTGATATAGAGAAATTAATTTTTCAAACCACGCTCTATTATTATCAACTTCTTCTTGAGTTGCAACACCTTCTTTTACGAAGAATGGTAAAGCTATGTTTACGATTCTTTCTAAAGGTTGAGCTTTAATATATTGGTTGTTAATCCATGTAAGTTTATTATTATCAAAGAACGCTGGTGACTTACTTAAGCGTTTTTCATCGAAAATCTCAACAAATTCTTCTCTTGTAAAGATTTCTTGCTCCCCTTCAGGAGACCATCCTAATAGTGTAATAAAATTGAATAGCGCTTCTGGCAAGTATCCTAAGTCGTCATATTGTTCGATGAATTGGATAATTGTTTCATCTCGTTTAGATAATTTTTTCTTGTTTTCATTAACAATAAGTGTCATATGTCCAAAAATTGGCGGTTTAAAACCTAATGCTTCATAAACTACCAGTTGTTTTGGTGTATTTGATACATGGTCATCTCCACGAAGAACGTGAGAAATTTCCATTAGGTGATCATCAATTGCTACTGCAAAGTTGTATGTAGCTACCCCATCATTTTTAACGATAACGAAATCTCCGAAATCTTTTCCTTCGAATGATAGTTCACCTTTTACCATGTCATTAAAGCTATATGTTCTATCTTGTGGTACACGAATACGGATAGATGGTTTACGCCCTTCTTTTTCAAATTGCTCTTGTTCTTCTTTTGTAAGGTGAGCATGTTTTCCACTATAACGTGGTGGTAGCCCATTTGCAACTTGTTCTTCTCTTTCCGCTTCTAGTTCTTCTGCTGTCATGTAGCATTTGTATGCTTTATCTTCTGCTAAAAGTTGCTCTGCATATTTTTGGTAGATTTCTATTCTTTCTGATTGACGGTATGGTCCAAATTCTTTTTCTTTTCCTATACCTTCATCATAGTCAAGACCTAACCAATCCATATATTTAAGTTGGCTACGTTCTCCTTCTTCTTTATTACGTTTGAAATCAGTATCTTCAATTCTTAAAACGAAGTCTCCTCCATAATGTTTTGCAAATAAATAATTAAATAATGCTGTTCTTGCATTTCCGATATGTAGGTTTCCTGTTGGAGATGGTGCATATCTTACTCTTACTTTTGTCATAGTTATCTCCTTTTAATCTTTTAAAATTTATACACTTAATAATTATACCATATATTACATTTGTTTTTCAATGGAAGAATAAAACTTCCACCATTCTTAATTAAAAATATAAGACTTCGAGTTCTATTGTCTCAAAGCCTTATATTTTATTTTATCTCTACTGGATGTTTTAAACTCTTTTCAATAGAATTTATCATTTCTGCTATTCCATTTTGGTTTAAATGAACTCTATCTGGTTCGAAATAATCCCCTTGTGAATTCGCTACAGTATACCAGTCTACTATAGTAATATTTTGGTGCTTTTCTTTAAGGTCATTTAGAGCTGTATTAACCGTTTTTTCCCATGCACGTGGTACTTTTACATTAACAAAATAAATATCTGATTTATCAAAGAGTTTAATCAACTCTTCGGCTTGCGCTTCTGTAAATGGACCATTAGTTCCTAATTGGAATATAACGGCTGTGTTTTCACTATTATACTTAGTATAATTTTGAGCGGCTGTTGTTGCTGCTGTTAGTTGACGGCTAATCTTCCCATCAATAATAGCTCCTGGGTATTTTTCTTTTACTTTTTCCCCTATATCAACTGTTAGAGAATCGCCAATAATTAATAATGTGCTATATTTTTTTTCTTCTTTATTGTTTTCCTCATTCTCTTTTTTCTCTTCTGATTGATTAGGATTATTTTCTGCGTTATTATCATTATTTAAAAACTGACTTTCTTTATTTGCATCCATTTCTTTTACAAAAGCTGTAGAAAGGAATGGAACACCTTTTCCGAATAATCCCATCACAGATAATATTAATACGACTGCAAAACTTGAAACTATTCCACGTTTTACATTTAAACGAAGTTTTCGTATTCTCTTGTATAGTAAATTAATATAGTTTACGAATCCCAGTTTTCGAATCGGTGTTTCTACAAATAAATAACTTAGTGTGGCTGCTATTACCGTTAGAATAATTCTTAAAGTAACGTAAAATAAGTTTGGGTTTCCTATTTCTGAAACTGGTGTTGTTAATACGATAATTGGGAAATGCCATAAGTATAAACTATACGAAATTTTCCCTATAAAAACTATCGGTCTAAATGATAGTGCTTTTGAAATAAATGTATGCTGCTTGCCACTACTTATAATTATTATTAATCCCAAAACAGCAACTAATAAAAAACCTCCCCTATACAACCATGTATTATATTCACTTGCATAAAACATTATTGCTATTAATGTAGAAATCGAAGTAAGAGAGACTACACTATATAGTACACTTTCTTTAGCATTTGTTGGACTCGATAACTTATCCATTGGATAAACTAATGCTCCTACCACTCCTACTAATAACGAAAACGCTCGTGTATCAGTTCCAAAATAAATTCTATTTATATTATTAATATCAAATAACAAGATATGTGTTCCTAATGATATTAAAATTAATCCTAATACAATATATATAAAGTTTTTATTTAATGAAGATGATTGCCCCTCTTCTTTTTTTCGACGATTGAATATTAAGAATATTAGTGGGAAAAACATATAAAATTGTTCTTCTATCGCAAGTGACCATAAATGTTTAAATGGACTTTGCGCACCAAAACTATCAAAATAATCAAGTTTATGAAAAATATACCACCAGTTACTTGAATATATGTAACCAAATACCGCATCAAGATGACTTTTTCGAAGTAAAACTCCATTAAACAATACCATGAATAGCAAACAAACTGTTATCATAAAATAAACAGCTGGTAGTAGTCGACGCGCCCTTCTCATATAGAAATTATATAAATTAAGAGTTCCTGTTTTTTTATATTCTTTTATTATTAATGAACTAATTAAATACCCTGATAAGACAAAGAATAAATCAACTCCTAAAAATCCACCAGGTAAATAATTTACATCAATATGATAAATAATAACCGCTAAAACTGCTAATGCTCTCAAACTATCTATACTAGGAAGGTATCTTGTTTTATTATTACTCATTTTTACCTCCTTAATCTTTAAACATTGCTAGTGCTACACGACCTCTTTGTTTGTCTATATCTATAACATAAACATCAACAATTTGACCTACACTAAGAACATCTAACGGATTTTTTATATAATTTTTACTAATTTTTGAAATATGAACCATTGCATCTTGTTTTAAGCCAATATCAATAAACGCTCCAAATTGTGTAATATTTCTCACTGTTCCTGCCAACTTGACACCAACCTGAAGATCGTCAATTGTAAGTATATCTGATTTTAACAATGGTTTAGCAAAAGATTCACGCTCATCTCGAAGTGGTTGTTTTAAATCTTTTATTATATCTTCAAGGGTTTCTATACCAATACCAATTTTTTCAGCTAGTTCTTTCTTATCAACGCCATCTACGATACTAGAAAATTCCTCAGTACCTACTTCTTTTGTTGATAAGTTTAATTCTTTAAGCAATACTTCTGCTGCTTTATAACTTTCTGGGTGAATACCTGTTGCATCAAATATATTTTTGCTATCTGGTATTCTAAAGAAACCTACACATTGTTCAAAAGTCTTCTTACCTAATCTAGGAACTTTGGCAATTTCTTTAATAGTTTCTATCTTCCCATTTTCCTGTCGATAAGCCACGATATTTTTAGCAATTTGCTTATTAACTCCTGATACATAAGACAATAGTGAAACTGATGCTGTATTTACATTAACTCCAACTTTATTAACGGCCGTTTCTACAACAAACGTTAATTCTTTTTCTAAGTACTTCGGAGTTATATCATGTTGATATTGCCCCACACCTATTGATTTTGGATCAATTTTTACTAACTCACTAAGTGGATCTTGAATACGACGTGCGATAGATACTGCGCTTCTTTCTTCCACATTAAAGTCAGGAAATTCTTCACGAGCTACCTCACTAGCAGAATAAACACTTGCTCCTGCTTCATTAACTATTACGTAATCTAATTTTAATCCCGCTTCTTTTAAAGTATCAACTACAAATTTTTCAGTTTCTCGTGAGGCTGTCCCGTTACCGATAGCAATTAAATTAATATTGTGTTTATTAATAAATTTAATTAAATCTTTTTTTGATTTTTCTTGTTTTTCAGCTGAAGCAGGTTTATGTGGATAAATAACCATTTTATCTATAAAATTACCATATTCATCTACTATTGCCATCTTGCAACCTGTTCTAAATGCAGGGTCTATACCTAAAACTTTTTTATTTTTTAGTGGACTTTGCATTAACAGTTGCTTTAAATTTTCAGAGAAAATAACTACTGAATCTTCCTCAGCTTTTTTGGTTAAATCACTACGAATTTCTCTTTCGATCGATGGATAAATTAAACGTTTCATACTATCAGCAATACACTCTAATAATAGTTCATTTATTTCCGTTGAATAATTTCTTGTTAACCCACGAAGGATGTAATTGTATAATCTTTCTCTGTCATTTTCTATACTAACTCGAATAATTCCTTCTTTTTCCGCCCTATTTAATGCTAATATTCTATGTGAAGCTATTTTTGAAACTTGTTCACTATACTCGTAATAGTTTTTATATGTCCCATTTTCATCTTTTTCTTCACCATCTTTTTTTACACTAGCTGTAATTTGGCCAAATTTTCTTGTGTTTTCTAATACATATTCTCGGTATTTTGCATTATCTGAAATATTCTCTGCAATAATATCTAAAGCATAAGTAATAGCATCTTCAATGCTATTTACTTCTTTTTCTTCACTTATATACTTCTCCGCTTCTTTATTTAAATCTGCTAATTTCTTAGGTAATTTCAATATAAAGTTAGCTAAATTTTCTAAACCTTTTTCTTTTGCTATTGTCGCTTTAGTTCGTTTTTTCTCTTTAAATGGGCGATATAAATCTTCTACTCTTTGTAATTTTTCTTGAGCTAAAATATCTTTTTTTAGTTCATCCGTTAATAAACCTTTTTCTGATATTAATCTAATTACTTCTTCTTTTCTTTCTTCAAGTGACTTTAAATAATTAAATTCATCTTGAATTTGCTTTATAGCAACTTCATCTAAAGAATTAGTTAGCTCCTTTCGATACCTCGCTATAAAAGCTATTGTATTACCCTCTTCAAGTAAATTAAGTACATTAGTAACATACTTTTCATTTATCTTTAGCTTATTAGCTAGATTTTTTGTAATAATTTCGTACATTCTATAACTCCGTATTGTTTAAGTAATATTTTCTTGGTACTCTACGATTTATACAACAAAATATCTCATAACTAATAGTTTTTTGATAATCAGCAAAATCATCTACTGAAATTTTTTGATTATTGTATTCACCGAAGACAAGAACATCATCCCCCACTTTAATATTTTCTGAGCATCTAACCATCAGTTGATCCATACATACTCTTCCTACAATTTCACATTCTTCTCCCGCTACATTCAGTTTAAAGCCTTGTGCTCTTCTTAATAGACCATCTGCATAGCCTATTGGAATTGTAGCAATATACTCATCTTCTTGAGTTTCATAAGAAATCCCGTATCCAATTTTTGTTCCTTTAGGTACTTTTTTCACATGAGTAACCTTACTAACTAATGAAGCTACTGGCTCTAATGATAACTTATTCAGTCTTTCTATATTTGAACTTGGGTAACATCCATATAAAGCTATACCTATTCTTGACAAATTACAAATATCATTTCTATCACTATATTTTATTGTTCCCGCTGAATTTTCAATATGAATATACTTCGGTTTAAGTTTAAATAGCTTAACCAAACTATTAAAATTAGCTGTTTGATAATCGTCATATTCATTATATTCACCATCTGCATTAGAGTAATGGGAGAATATTCCTTCAAACTCCACTTTCTCAGAGTAGAAAAGATTATGAATTTCCATAAGCTCCTCCACCTCAGACGTTCCTATTCTATTCATACCTGTTTCAAGTTTAATATGAAGTTTTAACTTGCCATCAATTTTTTCAAGTTCTTTGAGTGCTTCCTCAAACCATTCTTTTGAAGGGCAAGTTAAAGAAATATTATTTTCTACTGCATATTTTACATTTTTTGGATTAGTTACACCTAATACTAAAAGTAAACTTTCTTTAATATATTTTTTTAATTCAAGTGCTTCCTCAAGTGTTGCAACCGCAAAATGTCTTACCCCATTTTTATATAAATAATCTGCAATAACTTTTGCTCCTAGTCCATAAGAATCGGCTTTAACTACTGCTAAACTAGTTTTTAATCCATTAAGTTTATCTAGTTTTCTATAGTTATTTAATACTGCATCTAAATTCACTCGTAAATGTGTTGGTCTATCATTAATCATTGTTTTGTCCCCCTTTTTCTAAAATAACAAATGCAACCACAGTTGAATCAGTATGACTTATCGTAAGGTGTGTGTGAAAGCCCTTATATTCTATATAAGGTTTTCCAAATTCATCTTTTTTTACCTCTACATCATGAAAAGAAAAGTCTTTCGAAATTCCAACTCCTAATGCCTTTGACATTGCTTCTTTCACTGCAAAACGTCCTGCTAAAAATTCCAATTTTCTTCTATGATTAGATATTTTATAAAACTCATCTAATTCTCTTTTTGTATATAATTTTTCTAGTCGTTTATAATTATCAACATACTTTTCGAAGCGATGAATATCGACTATATCACAACCTATCCCGTAAATCATTTTACACCTCTTCACTTATATGTTCTTCTGATATTATAACATTAATATAGTTTTTATGAAAGTAACGCACATAAAAAAATAATAAATTCTAATTATATTAGAATTTATTATAGTATTCCTTGTTTAATCTATGAACAAGGTTTTTAATTTATCTTTTTTTAAATCTGTACCAATAATTACAACATTATTACCAAATGTATCTTCACTTCCAGTAATCTCATAGTTAGTTCCAACTAAATCAAATTTATAGTTGTTATTTTTTATTGTTAGGTATCCTTTAACTCTTTCTATATTACCTAATCTTTTAGACATCAGATAAAGAAGTAAATAACTAAGCTTATCTAGTGAATTTATTTGTATATTTTCAATAGTATACTGGTCTAATTTTTTCTCAATTTTATTTTTATTTACCTTCAGCCTTAATGATAGCTCGTTTCCTATTTTCTCAATTGTACCACTTGTATTAAATATATATTCCCAAATATCATCTTCCCATTTAGAATAGTGCGCTAATGGAAATACCGATTTATTATTAATATTTAATTCACTTTTAATTTTTAAAAACTGTTGGTCTGTCATACTTTCAGATTTACTAACTGCTACTAATCCATTATATTTAAGCTCATCATCTAAATACTCGCTATAATTATTCAAGATATTATCTAAATTTTTTGAATCAATTATTAGTATCGGTAACCCTAATTCAATTCTTTCATAGCTAATAACTTTTATTTTTTCTATAATATTTTTAACTTTTGCTACTCCACTAGGTTCAATAATTAAAAATTCCGGATTTATAGTATTTGCTATTGTAAGTATAGAGTGTGTAAAATCAAGATTAGTTGAACAACATATACATCCATTAGTTAATTCCCAAACCTTAATATCATCTTGATTGTTATTATTATTTTTTAAATATTCACCATCAAGATTTAAATCACCAAACTCATTTTCTAAAATAACAATACTTTTAGTTGTTTTTTCAACTAATGTTTTAATAAATCGCGTTTTCCCTGCTCCTAAAAACCCAGTAATTAAAATAATTTTCATAAAAACACCACCAAATAGAGGAAAAGCCAACTAGCTTTTCCTCTTGAATTTTATTTTTCTTCTAAAATAACTATTGGTTTAATTAAATCAGCTGGTTTGTCTTTCATAAGTAATAAAGCATCTTCAACTTTATCAAATCCGTAAAATTTATGCGTTAATAAATGAGTAACATCTAATTTTCCACATTGAATTAATTTTGCAAGTTTTTCTAAACGCAAACGACCTCCAGGCATTAATCCTCCTAAGATTTGTTTATGCCCCATACCTACTCCCCACTCAACACGAGGAATATTTATATAAGTACCTTCACCTAAGTAGTTTACATTCCCTACTTTACCACCTGGTTTTAAACATTTAATTACTGGCTCTAAAGTTTCTACAGTACCACCAGCAATAATAGCTTTATCAACACCAGCACCATTAGTAAGTTTTAATACTTGCTCATCAATAGGTCCTTCTTTATATCCAATAAAATCAGTTGCTCCATATTTTTTAGCAGCCTCACGACAAACTGGTCTAGTACCTACTGCAATGATTCTTGAAGCACCTCTTAAGTTTGCTCCTGCAACAGCCATTAAACCTACAGGTCCAATACCCACTACTAATACAGTATCTCCAAACTGAACATCTGCCAATTCTACACCGTGAAACCCTGTTGGAACCATATCAGATAGCATACATGCTTCTTCTATACTCACTCCTTCTGGTATAAGAGCTAAATTTCCATCTGCATCATTAACATGGAAGTACTCCCCAAACATTCCATCTTTAAAATTAGAAAATTTCCACCCTGCTAGCATCCCCCCTGAATGCATCGCAAAACCAGCTTGGGCTTCTAGTGAATTCCAATCTGGAGTTATAGCAGCAATCATTACTCTATCCCCAACCTTGAAGTCTTTAACTTGATCCCCAACTTCAGCTACGATTCCACAGCCCTCATGCCCTAGAATCATATCTTTTCTTTCTCCAATTGCACCTTCCCATACTGTATGCACATCAGATGTACATGGAGATAATGCTAATGGTTTAATTAAAGCATCATTTGGGCCACAATATGGTTTCTCTTTTTCTACCCAACCAATTTCCCCTATCTTCTTCATTGCTAATCCTCTCATAATGTTTTCCTCCTTTTTAATTTTATATATTAATTATATTATTTATTTTATT
>OHAF01000482.1_pt1 | contig 42748 bp, 65 predicted proteins | sample 1577041 | NCBI WGS metagenome assembly OHAF01 (sample SAMEA3541495, study PRJEB24748) | human gut metagenome | biome: human gut; feature: human-associated habitat; material: faeces | place: China | collected 2012
TCTTTTTTCGCCTTTTTCATATGGTATTATTTCTGGATTTGTTATTTTTATTCCTTTTATTTCTATTTTCAATAATGCTTCTAGAAAATCTTTTAATACACTTTCATTTCCTTTATAGGCAAATACTCTTTTAAATATATAATCATCTGTTAATGGTAATAGTTCTAAATTATTCTCCATTTATCTCCTCTCATATTATACTAAAATTTATCACATTTAGCAATACCTTTTAGTAAATATTTATTGTTATATTTACAATTTTGATTTTACTGACCATTTTATGTTCTATAAATATTTGCTTTTATATGTCTTTTTTATTCTCCTCCTTTGCTTTTATTTTGTTTTGGTATTTGATTTCTTTGGAATTTTTTTAGATTTTAAAATTTCTTTTTTGAAATCTTTGATTTTAATTTTTTTATTTCTGTCTTTCCTAAGTTGTTTGATTTTAATTTTTTTATAAATAAAATAAGCCATGCAATATATCAAAATTGCATAGCTATATATTAACACGTTTTTTCCCTAATTTCAACATAAATCGTTCGACAAATTTCGAGCATATTTTATCTCAATTTATCTCAATTAATTGTTGCATTTATCACACTTTTGTTATATAATACAACAAAATTTCAAAACCAAAACAGGAGTGAATATAATGAATTCATCAGCCCAATTCGAGGAATTTTTTAAAGATTTTTCTTGCAACTGCAAAAACGTACAAAAAAAATCTTTTAAAAAAGGACAGACAATAACAACTTATATTCAAAAGAGAAATCAAGTTTGTATTTTACAAAATGGTGAGGCAGACTTAGTAAGATACGACTTTAATGGAGATAAATCTATAATTGAACATTTTACAAAAAATGATATTTTTGGTGAAGCCTTTTATATAGTAACCACAAACAATGAACTTTATGTAGAAGCTAAAAAAAATTGTGATGTTTTATTTTTTATTTATGATAATGTTTATCATAAATGCAGAAATAATTGTAAATTTCATCAAGTATTATCAGAGAATTTTTCTGACCTTATTTTAAATAAAGTTACTAATCTTAATACAAGAATTGAAATTTTAACTAAAAGAACTATTCGTGATAAATTACTAGGATATTTTTCTATTTTGTCTACAAGAAGTCTTTCCGCAACATTTACTCTTCCATTTTCTTTGACTGATTTGGCTGATTTTTTGAGTGTTGATAGAAGTGCTATGATGCGTGAATTAAAACTTTTAAAAGATGAAGGTTTTATTAAAAAAAATGGAAATAAAATTACTTTGTTATTCAAATAAATATTAAAATAAAAAGGTTATTCTTTGTGCGTATAATACACAAATTTGAATAACCTTTTCATTTTTATAAAATTTATTTTCTTTCTTTCGCAGCTTTTACTAATCCAACAAATAATGGTGCTGGTTTATTTGGTCTTGATTTTAATTCTGGATGGAATTGGCCAGCTATAAAATACGGATGTTCTTTTTGACTTAATTCAACTATTTCAACTAATTTCCCATCAGGAGATGTTCCTGAACAAATCAATCCTGCTTTTTCTAATCTTTCTTTATAATCATTATTATATTCAAAACGATGTCTATGTCTTTCAGATATTTGTGTTTTTCCGTATACTTCTTGTGCTAAAGTTCCTTCTTTTATAATACAAGGATATGCTCCAAGTCTCATTGTTCCACCTTTTTTGTCTATTCCTTTTTGTTCTTCCATAATATGAATTACTTGATTTTTAGACTTTTCATCAAATTCAGCAGAATTTGCATCTTTTAATCCTAATATATCTCTTGCATACTCTACAACAGCCATTTGCATTCCTAGACAAATTCCTAAAAATGGTATTTTGTTTTCTCTTGCATATTTTATTGTTGTAATTTTTCCTTCTATTCCTCTATTTCCAAATCCTCCAGGAACTATAATTCCATCAAATCTATCTAATTTTTCTTGTACTGTATCTTTTGTTATAGTTTCACAGTCGATTAATTCTATTTCTGTTTCAACATTATTTTCAAATCCAGCATGTTTTATACTTTCTATAACTGATATGTATGAATCTTCTAGTTTTATATATTTTCCAACTATTGCTATTTTTACTTTATTATTTTTATCTATTTTTCTTATCTTTTCAATCATTTCTGCCCATTTTGAATTATCTGGAATATAATTATCTAATCTTAAATGATTGCAAACTTCTCTTGCTAGACCTTCTTCTTCTAGCATTAATGGTACTGCATATAAGCAATCTGCTGTTTTGTTTTGTATAACACTTGTTTTTCTTACATTACAGAATAATGCTAATTTTTCTCTTATTGTATCTGGTATTTCTTGTTCTGTTCTACAAACTAATATATCTGGTTGAATTCCCAAACTTTGTAATTCTTTTACTGAATGTTGTGTTGGCTTTGATTTTATTTCATTTGAACCATAGATGTATGGCAATAATGTAACATGTATAAAGCAAACATCTTCTGGATTTCTTTCTAGTCCAACTTGTCTAATTGCTTCTATTATTGACAATCCTTCTATATCTCCGACTGTTCCTCCAACTTCTGTTATAACTATATCCGTATCTGTCCCTTCAAATCCATAGATTCTTTCTTTTATTTCATTTGTTATATGAGGAATAACTTGAACTGTTTTTCCTAAGTAGTCTCCTTTTCTTTCTTTTTCTATTACATTTGAATATATTCTTCCCATTGTTACACTTGAATTTTTGGTTAAGTTTTCGTTTATAAATCTTTCATAATGTCCTAAATCTAAGTCTGTTTCAGCTCCATCATCTGTAACAAATACTTCTCCATGTTCATATGGGTTCATTGTTCCTGGATCTACGTTTATATATGGATCAAACTTTTGTATTGTCACTTTATATCCTCTATTTTTTAATAATCTTCCTAATGATGCAGCTGTTATTCCTTTTCCTAGTCCTGATACTACACCACCTGTTACAAAAATGTATTTTGTGTTCATTTTTTATTCCTCCTATTTTTTCTTTTAAAAAAATAAAAAAAGATTAAAAAAATTGCCTTTCAAATTCGGTTTTTTTTTAATCTATTATTAGTTTATCACTTATTTTTTTTAATGGCAAGCATTTGGATAAAAATAGTATAAAATTATTAAAATATTTTTATCTTGATTTCAACAAAAATCATTCGACAAATTTCGAGCCTGGATCTTATTATCATTCAAGAAAATTTAATATAACATCATTTGGTTATTTTAGTATATTTTAATGTTATATACCCATAGCTATTATTATCAAAAGAATAAGTTCCACCAATATAAATTGAATAATTTTTAGTTGTGAATAATGTATAAATTTTATTTTCATTTTCCATTCCACATCCCCCGTCTAGATTAAATAATGAATATTCTCCTTTTCTTTTTAAATATATTTTTCCTGTATAATCAATACATTTATCAATATTATCTATATTATGATTTATATCATTCCAAGCACCCGCATTCAAAGTATCTATTAAAATTGTTTTTGCATATATTTCTTTACCATCTATCCAATTTCCAATTTTTTTTTCTTCTTCTGAATAATTTATATTATTTTTTAATAAATCATATTCTGCTTTATCTATTGTTATTTGTTCTCTATTTCCTGTTATCACAGTATTTATTTTATTTTCATAACTACTCAAAGTTCTATTTTCTAAATTTTGTGCATTTATCATAGATTCTTTTGCTTGTTTTGCATTTTTGAATAATCTTGTTTGATTTATTGTTAATATTGATATACCAGCTAATATTAATAAAATAATAATGGTAATTACTAGTGCTACTAGTGTTATTCCTTTGTTTTTTCTTGATTTTTTCATTGTATTCTCCTTTTATTTATTAAGCTTGAAAACTTAATAAATATTTTTTTCTTAATATATATCATAGTAAAAGTGAAAATGCAAGCTTTGTTTTTGAAAACTTTTTACAGTTATAAATTAAATTTTTTGAAAAACAGCGGTGTTTAAGATGTTTAAATTTTATTAAGTTTTCAAGCTTAATTTTATAAAAAAACTTCAATATAAATCTTTCATTTATATTAAAGTTTTTTTATTCTTTTACTTTTTCCAAATACAAAATCCATATGTCACTAACATCTTTTATTCAATATCTTCTATTTGTGTTACTATTATTATTTTAATTTTTCAATTTCTTCTATTTTTAGTCCTGTTATTTCTGCTACTTCTTCTTTTGAATTATTCCTACTTAATAGTTTTTTAGCAATTGCTATGCTGTTTTCCATTATTCCTTCTTTTTTTCCACGTCTATATATACGTTTGTTGTCTTGTTGAATTGTTTCAAATACTGCCATCATATCTTTATCACCTCCTATATTTAGTTTTTTTAGAAATTCATCTGTCTTTTCTTTTCCTATTTTATTTTTTATTATTTGAGTTAACATTATTTTAAATATTTCCTTCATATTGTCTGAATAATTTTCTTTGTCTTTATTTATTATTTCTACTATTTTTTCTATATAATTTGCTATTTGCTCATTATCTTTTGTTTTGTCAATATTAATCACTTGATTAACTTTCAGATTTTATTCCTCCTTTTGCTTTTGATTTTTTAATTTTAATTTAAATTTTAATTTAAGATAAAAATTTATTAGAATTAATATTTTTGATTTAAAATTAATTAGATATTTAATGTTTATATAATACAATAAAATGCCGAATATTGCAATAATAAATCGTATTTTTGCTATACTTTTCATCGCAATTTTCGACATTTTATACTAATTTTTACTATTTATATAAATCTAATTTAATTCAATTGAATATATATTAGAAGTAAATCCGTAATTAGTAACATTAGAAGGATGAACCACTATTGTTTTTATATAATATTCTCCTTCTATATCAGAAACATCCAGTTCTAATATTTTTCTTTCATTCTTTGTTGCATTTGTAGAATAATTAATTGATTTAATAAAATCTATAGAGTTATTTTTTTGATTACATATTCCTAAATATATTGTTCCAATAAAAGAACTACCATAATTATTAGATAAATCTGTATTAACTATTATTTTTTTTACATTTGTTAAATCAATCTTATTGTTTATGTTAATTCCTGCTCTTCCATTTGAGTCCAAAGCAGTTATTATATAATATCCATTTTTTTGTCCATAAGCTTTATAACTTGAAGCACTATCCACACGAAATGGTTCAAATATCGAACTGTCAACTCCATCATATAAAACTTCTTTTTCTAATGTCTGTACTTTATTTTCTGAACTTTCTTTTATATTACCGTTCTTATCAATTACTCCACACTTTATTTTATATTCTGTAGCTATATTTAATTTTTCTATTTTTATTATATTTTCATCTTTTACAGCAACAACTTCATCATTTATATAAACAAAATACCCTCTTGCATCATTTTCATTTGCTTCTTGTACATTTATTTGTACTTTTATACTCATTCCTTTAGTTTCTATTACTTCAAATGTTACTTCTTGTATTAATTCGCTTTCTTTTGTATTATTTTCTCTATTCCCTTTTATATATTCATTTATTTTATTTAAATCGTTTTCTTCCTTTTTTACTGATTTTTGATATTCTTCTTTTGCTAATTCTGCATTTTTTAATACTCCTGTTTTTGTTAACCCAATTATTGATATACCTGCTAAAATCAATATAGTGTTTTTTGCATATTTATGTGCATCATTGATATTTCTTGTTTTTATTGCAATTGCAAGGTTTTCAAGTTTTTTTCGTAACCTTGTCAAACCTTGCAAAACTCCATTTGTTAATAACAAATTAATAACAAATTATTTTTTCTTGTTCATCCAATTAAATTCATCCATTACACCTTTTCTATATACTTTATATGTATATTTCGGAAAAATATGTAATAATATGATATCCAGTAAGTTCATTATCTCTATATTCTCCCTTCTATTTATTTGAGATATCTCTTTATAAAATTATACCATATTATGTTAATTGAAATAACTATACTGGAAGATAGATATAAACTCTGCTTTCTGTTGGTACTATTGAATTTCATTATTCGACATTTTTCGACATCATTTTAAATCATTTATTAGCATATCCAAATAATCTCCTGCTTTTTGTTTTTTCTTTAAATTTTTATCAATAAATTTTATTGCATCTTCTATTTGGTTGTTTTCTAATAGTCTTTTTATTTCTTTTAATATATCATTCATCAATAATACACCTCATTTCAGAGATATTATACCATTTAGCACATAACTTGTAAAATAGTTATTCTATATTTAAGTCAATTCAAGGGTAGTTAAAATATTTACTACTTTCTTTTACAATAGTTATAGCAGAATGGAGGTGATTAGATGATACAATTACAAATTAAAGAATTATTAAAAAAGCAGAAAAAAACGAAATACTGGTTCGTAAAAAATATGGAAGGAGGTTATCAATCACTCACAAGATTAATGAATAATGAAACAAGCAGTATCAAATTTGAAACATTAGAAAAAATGTGTGATATTTTTAATTGTGAAATTAGTGATATTGTAGTTAGAAAGAAAGGTCGAAAAAGAAAATGAGTAAATTATTAAATCAGTATAATGAATTAAAAAAGAAAGATGCATCTTCAGTTTACTTGTTTAGAGTTGGAATCTTTTATAACATAATAAATGAAGATGCTAAAATCATCAACGAGAAACTAGGCCTAAAGCTCACAGATTTGGGGCCTAATATTTCAAAATGTGGCTTTCCTATTTCTCAATTAGATAAATATATCATACTACTAAATAAAATGAAAATAAAGTACAAAATTATAGATAATTTACCTAATAATTCTAATATCAATGACTATATGAAAAATATTGAAATTAAGAAAATACTAAATAAAATTACAACTACGGATATGGATAATATAACTTTTCATCAAGCCTTTGATATTTTACTTGATATTCAAACTAAATTAAAAAATATAGAGTAGAGGATTTTTTCCTCTACTTTATATTTTTAAAACTTGTCCAGGATATATTTTATTTGGATTTGCAATTCCATTTTTTCTTGCAATTTCTTGATATGTAGTACCATATTTTACTGCAATTGCTGACAATGTATCCCCAGATTTTACTGTATATGTTTTTGAAACATCTTGTGTATTTGTTGTATTATTCGTTGCTCCATTTATTTTTAAAACTTGCCCTGGATATATTTTATTTGGATTTGATATACCATTATCTGATGCAATTTTTTGATATGTAGTGCCATATTTTGCTGCAATTGCTGATAGTGTATCTCCGCTCTTTACTGTATATGTTGTGCCATTATTAGATGTTGGATTTGTATTTGTTGTATTTGCTCCTGGAATAACTAAAGACTGACCAACATAAATAATATATGGACTTTTTATTCCATTTGCACTTGCTATATCCTTCCAATTAACTCTTAATCTACTTCCTATTGCTGATAGGCAATCCCCACTTTTTACTCTGTATATAGAAGTCGTTGTATCAGAATTATCAGATGGGCCTTCAGTTGGAACAGGAGTAGGATTAGTATTTCCATTTTTATTTAGTACAAAATCTTTATATGCATAGTTCATATCAAGGTTTCCACTATATCCATTCAATTTTCCCTCTGATGTAAATTGCCATATACCACAATTATTTGCATTTTCTCCATCAGGAGATGTTGCATTTCCTTTTTGTTTTCCAGCAGAAACTGGCCAATGAGCAACCCATTTATCAAACCTTGTTAGTCCTGCCAATTGATTCTTAAACCAACTAGAATTTGCATATACTATTGCATAATATCCTGCATTCTCAAATATTTCTCCTTCAGCTGTGCATATAGCCTTAAGAGTTTCATTTGAAGGCATACCATTTCTTCCCTTATATCCGTCTGCATCTTCCATATCAATACATAAAAACGCTGGTTTTATTGAATAACTATTTGCAAGTTCAACCAATTTTTGAGCTTCCTCTTTTGCTTTTTCAACATTTAATGCATATGAATAAACATATAAGCCATATGGCTTTCCATTTTGAATTGCTAAATTAACATTTCTATCAACTTTACTATCTTTTTTCCAAGCAAAAGCTCTAAATATAAAAAAGTCCACTTGTGAACTTAATGCTTTTATATCTATATCTCCTTGCCAGGCAGATATATCTGGTCCTTTATAAGCCATTATTCCTCACCTTCCTCTTCATAATTTCTTAAATTTTCTGCATTTCCTAATTCTATTGCTAATTCTTTGCCTTCTTCCATATTGCATTACCTCCTTATAAAAAATAATACTGGAAGATTTTTTATTTTTCTTCCAGTATTCTATATATACCGTAATTTTTTTACGGTGTTTATTCAGTTTTATTTGTATTACTTTCTTTCAGTTGTGTTCCAAAATAAAAAGCAATTATCATTAAATATATTTGTTCTATATTCATTTGTCCCATTATTGCTTTATATGCAACTACTAATGTTAAGATCAAGGTTACTAAACTTTTTACATTTATTAATTTTGCAAATTTATCTTTCATTTAACCCACTTTCCTTTCTAAATCATTTATGCGATGATTTATTACTTTTATTTGTTCTTCTACTACCGGCATTCTTTTAGCGAAATTATTGTGTTCCCTAACTTCACTTGTTAATGCTTCAATTTTTGTATCTGTTACCGCCTGCTGAATTTTTAAATTTGTTTCAATTTTCTTATTACTAGATATGTTTGAAATAATTGTCCCTAATAATGTTAGTCCCCCAGTAATGATTGCCACTATAATTGACTCCATTTCCAATCCTCTCTTTCTTTTGCAATAGAAAAAGAGCCTTATTAAGACTCTTCTTCCAACTTTTCTTTCACTTTCTTTCTCCATAATTTAGGGACATCATCAATTGTCATTGTTTTTAAATCTCTAATTTGGATTACATAAAAATTAACCATTGCCAAGTACCTCCCCAATTTCCATAATTGCCTGTTCTAATGCAGAAATTCTATCAACATCAGGAATATCAACAATTTGTTTTGCATATTGTTCTTTTGCAAAATTTATCCAAGTTTTATAACCTTTTGCAGTTGATAATTCTTTTTCTAAGTTATCTCTATATATTGTCGGAATTCTATATATATCAAATTTATAAATAGTTCTTGAGATTGCTTTTCCAGTTTCTGCATCAAAATCAATTCTTTGCTCTTCTGTTATATTATCATTTAAAACAATTTCGCATCCATTGTTTAAAATGTTCTCAACTATGTATTTTTCCGGTTTTATATCTGATTCCACTTGATAATTTACTTGCATTTCTTATCACTCCTTTACATTTTTTTGTAGTTATATATGGTTTAACATATTTGTTTCTGTAATTAAAACTATTACAATGTTTTAACCAACCATCATAACTAATCATAGCATAGGCATCATTTAGTCTTATTTTTTTTCTTTTATATATTTTCTTTACTCTTCTTTTTATTCTTAAGAAATTTCCTCTTCTTAATGTTGTATATCCTCGGTAGAAGCGGTATCCAATAAAATCAACTGGTCTACTATCAACTTTAAATAATTGCCAATTTTCTTTTAATTTTAGCCCTTCTTTCTTCAAATAATCACTAATTAATGCCCTACATTTATGTAATTCCTTTTTATTTCTTCCAAAGAGCAACATATCATCCATATATCGCAGATAATATTTTACTTTCAGTTCTTCCTTTATATAATGATCTAAACTCTGTAAATAAAAATTTGCAAACCATTGAGATGTATAATTACCGTATAGGTAATCCAGACTCTGAACTATCTATTATTTTATCAATTAAATCAAGCATATCATAATCTTTAATTATTCTTCTAAATTTACTTTTCATACAAAATTTATCAATACTTGGATAAAATTTTTTCACATCTAATTTTAAGCAATATTTAGTATTTTTCTTATCATCTTTTAGTATTCTTTTTATTTGCTTTCCACCATAATGAATACCACGATTTGGAACAGATGCACAGCAATATTCATACATTCCCTTTTCTAGTATTGGTTGCAATTGTAACATTATACACCAATGAATTACTTGGTCTGGATAAAAAGCAGGCTTAAATATTATTCTTTCTTTTTTATTAACTCCATCGTGAATTTTCATCTTTTTATACGGACTTAATTTTATACTTTTATCAACTAGCATTTTATATATATCATCTACATAATAATCTATATTGTTCATTATTTTTACAACATTTTTTCTGCTCTTTTTACCTGCAGATGCTTTTAAAATTGCTATCTTAATATTATTTTTATCACATAGCTTTGAATAAATATTGCCTATTCTTTTCATCTTATGTTCTCCTGATATTTCTTATTTTTGTCTACCGGTCTTTCGACTAAAAAGAAGCTACTAAACCAGTCCAGTTGCGACTCTATTTTTGCCAAGGGGCACGGAAAATGATGTGTAATTTATCTATAATTAATTTTCCAAAAATAATAACACGACAACCGATGTTGAAGTTCGCATTCGAAGAATCATTGTTGAAATTCCAATACCACAAGCCACAGTTAGCGCCATTGTTGAAATTGCCACCCACATGAGCAAAAACTCCGAAACGAAGAGCAAAGCTCGGTCGAACACACACCAAATCCCTTTTTTATTTATTGTGTTTGATAATAATTATATAATTTTTCCCTTAACATTTTAACTATACCAGAGGCTAGTTATTCTTTGCGGGAGGCTGACCGCCCCCACACCCCTGTTATTTCTGGTTATCAATAAGAACACGACAACCGACGCTGAAGTTCGCAAGCGAAGAAGCACCGCTGAAATACCAATACCACAAGCCACAGTAAGCGCCACTGTCGAAACTGCCACCCACAAGAGCAATTCTATTTCCTGTGTTTTGGTAATAGTAATCAGATGTTCCTGAACCTGATCCAGCACCAATTTCATTAGGAAATCTTGCTAAAGGTTCATCCGGATCATAACCAAGATTTTTTGCATATCCATTTGTATCAGCATTTGTGTATCCAATTACTTTATATGGTGCAACAAATGTATCAGATTTATATTGAGAATGATCTTTGCATAAATATGCAACTCTATCTTTAATATTTAATCCATCAACAAATTGCCACATATTAGAGAATATATTTTCAATTCCTCTATAAATCATAGAATGAAATCCATCATTTACAATGCAACCAGATTTCATTCCTAGACTATCGCATTGTCCGGACTCTTGTCCTATTCCCCAAATCACATTGCCTACTGCAATATTTACTGCAGCACCATCGAAATAAATTACTTTACCAGAGACATTACCATCTGAATAATTTTCAACTTTAGTAATTGTTCTATTAGATGCAATAGACATATTCCACCAAGCAGTTCCTATTGCAATTGTTCTTCCAACATATAAATTTGTTGAATTTACTATAATTCTGTTAACACCTGTTTCAGCAATTAGTGCAGCAGACTGTTGGCCAGTCATTACGCCATTTCCTAATTTATTTTGAGAATTATAATCTGCATACTCTACTAAATAAAGCATTTGTAAAATGAAGTATCTATAATCTAACAATGAAAATTTACTTCCTAAGTTTTGTGCCAATGTTCTAAATTGTGATATTGTTTTATTATATACTGGTATCAAACCACTATATGAATGCAATTTATCATCAACTAATCCCATTACATATCTTGCATAATAAAAATCTTTGTAATGTGTAAATCCGCTTCTTTCAATATCAGAAATTAAGATATAATCATAATCATTTTCTTGATATACTTTAATATAAACATCTGGAATATATGTATATACATCTCCATTCGTTCCATCAAATTTAAAACTTGCATCTCCATACCAAGCCTTTACTTTTCCAGTAGTAATATCATAATTACATGTTCTTATTTGACTCCAAGGATATAAATTATCGAAATCATTTTGAACTGTTGTACCATTTTTAGTAGCATTAGCAACTAACCCAATACTATCTTCTATTCTTTCCCAAGCCGTATTTGTGTTATTAGTTATCTTTCTTCTAACACCATATATATGTCCTCTTTTTCTTTCTATGTTTTCAACATCTGTCTCAATTTCTTCTATTCTTGCAGTAACTGAACTAAATGATTTTGATTTTATTGTTGACTTTCTTGCTCCTGTAACTTCTGCATCTTTTATTTCAATTTTCTTGTTTGAATTAGTTAATGCTTTTCCTTCTAATGTCAGCCCATCTAATACATTAACCTGAGCTCCTGTTGCAATCCCATTTAATTTTGTTTTCTCTGCTGTTGTATAATCATTTGATGATAAGCCTTTTCCTTTTTCTTTACTAACTTTTTCATCATTTAATTTTTTTACACCAGCATCAACTTTGTCCCAGTTTTCATTTAATGCAGTATCTATATCGAAATTACTATTTAGATCTGCATCATTTGATGTATCGTGTTTAAATAACCCTAAAAAACTTGTAACTAAAGACATATTTTTTCCTCCTAACTATTTAATTTCTTTTTGTTAATATAGACATCGCCTGTTATTTGCAATGCCCCCTTTAATGTTTCATCATACATATTATTTATTGCAATACCATTTTTAGATATTGCAATTGCAGGTATTCCTGTTCCTAATGTCATTTCATAAATTGATGTAGACAATCTATCTTTTATAACAATCCTAATATTAAAACTTTTTGTTACACTAAATCCGTTTGCACCAGAGTCTCCTCGTATTTTTCCACTAAAACTAAAATTATTTCCATCTAATTTAGTTGTTAATTCATCTCCTCTAATCCAATCTTTAGAATTAGTGGTTTTATATTCATAATAACAAGATGTTATTGCATTATTCATTGCACCAAATCCATATCCCCAATAAGTACCTTCAAATGATATACTAGTTTCTGATCCAACTCCACCAGTTCTTGCAATACTTGCTTTTTTTATTACAATATCTGAATAATCTAAAAATCTACTTGGGGAAATTTGTTTTACTGTTGAATTTCCTCTGCTATCTATTGCATAAACATTAAAAATATTGCTATCTGCATTATCAATAGTTCCACTAACAGTAGAATTATTGGAATACTTAATATCTAATTGTTTGTTTCCAACTACAAATCTATATAAATTCATAGACGCATAGTTTTTAGCCACTGCTTTATTTGCTGCAGAAATAATTGCCTTAACATTAGAATATCCTTTAATTATTGATTGATTTCCACCAGTCAACTTAATTGTTGATGCGTCTGTATCCTCGTAAGTGAAATTATAAAAAGCAGGATTTGAATTTATAATATTCAAAGTTCCTACTTTTTCATTATAATATTCTGAATTGCCATAAGTAATTATTCCAACTTTTACAGAAATACTATTACTATTTTTAGAATATTGTAACATAGACAATATTTGTGTCTTTGTCCAAGTATAAGATGTATTTTTAGTTCTACTTGATGTCAAACGCCTTGTACCACTTGGGCAATCTAAAAAGTATGCAATATCATTTCCAGAAGGATTATTGCAATCAACTTTTAAAGAACTTTCATTATTTAAGCTAAAATTATTATTTGGGCTCGTAATAGTAGCAATATTTTTAGTTGCAATTGATAAAGTTCCACTCTCTGACCATAGACCACTATCTGCTCTTCTCAATCTAACTCTTACATTGTATGTAGTATTAGGTTGTAATCCACCTATTGTAAATGTACCGCTTTTTCCATCTCCTGCAACATTGTCTCCTGCATTAGTCCATCCACCACCATTTAAGGAATATTGAGTCCAATCTCTTCTTGGATCACAAGTCCATTTTATTGAAACTGAATTTAATGCAGTTCCATTATTATAAATATTTATACTATTCAAATATCTAGGAATATTATCAAGCCACCAACTGCCACTACCAGTACAATTGACTGCTACAGTATAAATACCTGCTTCAGCATAGGCACTAAACTGCTTATTTCCTTGGCCATCGTGATAAATTCTTTTTGTTCCAGATGCTACTGTAGTTCCATTATATAAGTTTATACGACTTGAAGATGAATAAACTTCTTCTCCATCAATGACAACTTTAAAATTACCTGCTTTATACCAACTAGCACTTGCATTTCCACTACCAACTAAATTCCAACCAATATCTGTATAGTTACCATCTATACTTCTTCCATTGGTCCACCAGTTAAATGTTAAATATCTTCCGTGATAATTACCAGTTCCAAAAGACCCACTACTTGCCATACTATCTCCTTTCTACAACAAACTTGACAACCAAATTTGTGAACTCACTTTTTGAATTAAAAGTCCTGCTATCTCAGCTTTTCCATTTACAATCATATCTTTGGTCTCCATACCTTTATCAGTAAATTCTGAAATAACATCTCCTGTTGCTTTATTAAATACTCTATTTCCATCACTATCAATTCTGGTATAAGTATTTGTTTCACTGCTATTTACTTGAATACCTTTTCCAATCTGGACGGCATCAGTATAAGTTTCATTAGCATTTTGTTCCCAAGTTTGCTTTTCAGAGCCTAAATTTCCCATCAAATCAGAAATATAGACAGTTTTATTTGTATCTGTATAAAAACTAATATCAATTGTATTTGAAGTAACATCAATTGTTTTGCAAAACTCTTTCCATTTATCTCCAGTATATTCTAAATTGAATGACTCTCCATTTAAAATAACTCTTGCTTTAGTAAGCTCATTTTTATTTTTGTAAATAAAACTTATTGTATAAGTTTCGTTTTTTAATTGTACAGTCTGTTTTGTTGTTCCAATTATTAATTCATACCCTATTCCAGAAATGGAATTTTGTTTTAAGTCAGTATTTGTATATTCTGTGATATTTTCATTCCAATATTCTTTAGAATACGCAAAAATATTTCCTCCGCCTTTTGTAGCAACAGTTGTTTTTAATCCTTCAATTGTTAATTTTAATTGTGCAATTTGTTCTTGATATTCTGCTGTTATTTTCTTTATGGTATCATTTGTTTCTTCTGCATTCATTTGCATAGAGTTTATTTTGCTACCATCTTCTGTTTGCTTATCAATTATTGCATCAATAGTTCCTTGTTGTTTATCAACAATAATCTCTGTTCTTCTTATTCTTTCTAAATCACTCGGAACATTTTGATAATTGACTGTTGCCTTAATAATTGATGGTGCTGACATTTCACTTTCAAGACCATTTGGGCTTTTATATGTAAATCTAAATAAAAAAGATGATGCAATTGCACCATCAAAATCTAAAATCCATAATGGATCTCCTGTTTCTAAGTAAGGTTTACATTGTCCTTTCAATTCGTAAGATGTATAAGAGAATCCTTTTACTTTATCAAATAATTCCACAATAAGTTCTTCTCTTTTTTCTTGAGTATATGCAAATGGATTATCATTTATTGCAAGACAATTTTCTCCATCTGCTGCAATACTCTCCTCATCTCTTAAAGTAATATTTTCTCCTTCTACTTGGCTCATACCTAGTGAAACAACATTTATCGGATGAGTATTCCTTTTTATAACTAATTCTGAGTAATCACTTTGTTTTTCAAGGCTAGGTTCATTTGTGTTTGTTGTTAGTCTCTTTACCATTATTTCATTCATCGATTTGACTATCATTTCATCAACCTGTTTTGTTGACTCTTTTTCTATTCCTAATGTTTTTAAATCATTAGTTATATTTCTTACCTTCTGTTTCATTAAATCGACTACTAACATTTTATGAACATCTTTTACTTTGTACTTTTTACTATCAATTAATTTTGGTGTAATAAAATACAATTTGTTATCAGATTTTATTTTTGCAAATGATCCTGATATTCCAGCAACTGCTTGAAACACTTGTCTTATTATAGCATCAACTTCAAATTGATTACTATCTACAATAAAATTGCAGTTTGCAAAGTCTTCTGTTGCTAATTCAAGACCTGCTAAATTGCAAGCCTCTTTTGTAACATCTAATACTGTTATTTTCTTACTTGAATAATCTAATTTAGATTCATATAAAATATTTGATTTCAGCATATAGTCCATTGCACTTACTTTATTTATTAAAGTAGTATCTCCGTGGCTCTTCATCAATTGTAATGAATTTGCCTAGTGAAATCCAATGTACTGAATTTTCAACTTTTATTCCTGTGAAATATTCAAATTCTTTATTTTCTAAATCAACAATATTTTCAATTTCAAAGTCAAGAGTTCTTGCAATTGCAGTTCCAAAAATATTTCCATCATCATAACAATCATCACAATATTGTACATTACTAATAGGATATTCTTTATTTCCAATTTTTATTTTATCATATTGAGTTGTACTTTCTTCATAGGACTTTCTTATTTCATCACTTAAATCAATCATTGGTTAATCTCGCCTCCTATTTGAGAAAGTGTTACCTCAAATTCATCTATTCTTCCATCTCCAACAGAAGAAATCATTGAGGTATCAGGCAGAGAAACAAAGAATTTTTTAGTAATCATCTTATCATATTTGAAAGAATAATATGTATAATAATCCTCATTTTTACTAAAATGACTTATGTATTCTTTATAAGTTTGTTTATTTAATTGTCCGAATTTTACAGTTATTGTTGTTTTAGGCATTTTTCCATAATTCTTTCTAATACTTCCATCACTCATAGTAATACTAGATAGAACTTCTGCTTCATCTTCTTTTAAATTATATCCTTTAGACAATATATTTTTAAACTTAAAACCATTATGTTCCAATAATGACATTCTCTCCACCTCCTAATATCCATATTGTAACTTTCTTTTTATATTTCCTTTATTTACTGATGAAGTCAATACTTTTCCATCGAGATTTGTTACTGAATTTACAGTAATTTCTTTATTATCATCAATACTTTGTAGATGTGTTTGCCTATTATCTTCTGTTTCAACCTTAATTTGATGACTACTTGTTAAATTAGATGTTAGTTTTGTATTTTCATGTTCTACTGCTCTTTGCATATCTTTATAAACATCTTTTAAACTATCATTAAATCCTTCTCCCAATCCTAATCCTAAATATTGACCAACTTCCTTATTAAATACCTTAGATGGAGAATGTATTCCAAATAGACCTTTAACCTTATCAATAATTCCACTGCAAAATCCTTTTATTTTATCAAAAATCCATTGTTTTACATTGTTTATTCCTTCCCATAAACCTTTTATCATATTGCTACCAATTTCTTTAACTTGTGAAAATCCTGCCTTTAACCCATTTACAATTGATGCTATGATTTGAGGCATATTCCTTGCTAATTCAATTACTATTGTTGGAATTGCTTTTATAATTCCCATAAATAGTTGAATTGCTGCCTGAATTAGCCTTGGTAAATTTTGAATAAGTACACTAGTAATAGTTAATATTATTCTTGGTAAATTTTCTATAAGAGCCTCAATTATTGTAGGTAATGCTTGTATCAATCCCATAAATAGTTGAATTGCACCATCTATAATTGCAGGTATTGCATCAATTAAGGCTTCTAAAATTGTTTCAATTATATGTGGTAAGTTATCAATAAGAGCATCTATAATAGTTGGTATAGCTTGAATAATACCCATAAACAATTGTATTGCTCCTTCAATCAGTCTTGGTAATGCATCTATCAAGCCATATACTACTGTTTTTATTATCTCATCAAGGTTGTCCAATAAAGCAGTAATAATTTCTGGAATAGCCTCTACAATTCCCATAAAGAAACTAATTGCAGCATCAATTAAATCTGGTAAATTATCTATCAATACACCTATTATTTGATTAACAAGTTGAACTAATTCTATGATTAAATTTGGAATTGCATCTACCAATCCTTGAATTAAACATATAATTATTTGCATTCCAACATCAACTAATAATGGTAGCATTGCTGTTATTGTATCAATAAGTTGTGGAATTACATCTATTAAGCATTGCATTATTGCTGGTAAAGCATCCAATATACTTTGTACCAATGATTGTAATGCAGTTAATATTATTGGTAATGCCTCCTCTAGTAATGGTGGTATCATTTGAATTATTTTAGGTAGAAACTCTTGAACTAATCCTCCTACTAATTTTGAAATTCCATTTATAACAACTTCTATTCTTGGAATAATATTATCTCCAAATGTAAGTACACTCTCAACAAAATTCTCGATTAATTGACCAAAGTCTTGTGAATCATCAGCCATTCCTGTCAATAAATTTTGCCATGCACCTTTCATTGCAGCAGCAGATCCTTGTATTGTTGTACTTGCTTCCTTTGCGGTTGTTCCTGTTATTCCAAGTTCTCCCTGAATAACATGAATTGCTTGATATACATCATTTAAATTTGATATATCATACTTAACACCTGTTATTTTTTGAGCATCTGAAAGTAATCTTTCCATTTCTTCTTTAGTTCCACCATAACCAAGTTTTAAGTTATCAAGCATAGTATAGTTTTGCTTTGCAAATCCTTGATATGCGTTTTGTATGCTTTCCATAGATGTCCCCATCTTATTTGCATTATCTGCCATATCTGTAATTGCCATATCTGCTACTTGAGCAGATTTTGCAGTATCTCCATTCAAACTTTGTAACAAAGAAGCACTAAAAGATGTAACTGTATCCATATAAGCATTTGCACTTAATCCGGCTGTCTTATATGCATTATTAGCATAGCCTTCAACAATTCCTGCACTTTCTTTGAACAATGTTTCAACACCGCCAATTAATTGTTCATAATCCGCATAACTATCTACTGCACTTTTGCCTATTGCAATCATTCCTGTTGTAACTGCTGCAGCACCAATTGCAATACCTTTAAGGGCTGTTCCGGCAATACTCTTTATTTTACTAAAGCCACCTTTCATGCTGTCTATACCTTTGTTAAATCCATCATTATTTAACTCGGTGTCTACTACAACAGAGCCATCTTTTGCCATTCTTTCACCCCATTTCTATAATAAATTTTGGGATTACCACAATTCATTTGCAAAATCAGACTCTTTTTCTTCATCAGTTCTCATATCAGGTAATTCATATAATTTTTGCATCTTTTTATAATGTGCTTTCATTTCTTTATCTTTTATTTTAGCAACATTCATATTTCTATAACCCATTATTTTCACGAACTGAGTATTCTCGTTTAAGCTATTAAACAAGGATTTGAATTTCCACCAATGCATATACTCAATCTCATTTAAGTCGATTCCATATTGCTCCATAAAAGCACTAAAAATGTATTCATCATCAAATTCATAGCTATAAATTTGTTTTGCATCTTCTTGTCTTTCTTCATAGTCCTCTTTATTACTATTTTCAATAATTTTTCCACATCTATAAAACCACAATATATCTTGTACTGCTTGTCTTATATCTGTAATTTTACTAATATCATAATAATAAAGTTGTAATGCTTGCATTATCTTCACTTCTTCACTTAAATTATGATCTTGCATTAATAATTCAAATTTTATACTTTCTCTGAAATCCGTTCTAATTTTCAAACCACTATTTGTATATTGTGGTAATTCATCTAAAAGGATGTTATTATTCATTTTTATTTTCTTTTGCTCCTCCTTGTTTCTCTATTTGGTTGGTATCTACTCAAAGATGTTGCAAAAGACTGTTGTTGTTTTTCCTTTTCTTTTACGATTTCCTCAAACGCATCTGTATGTTCTCTCAAATTATTTTTATTTCCAAATAACTTTTCAGAAATCCCTTCTCCAAACACATTGTCAAAGAAATTATTTATAATTCTGCATTGTTCCCTTATCACCTGTGAATAAGAAAGCCCTGCAGTTTCTCCTTTTTCGCATTCTTCAATAACTTTTTTTGCCTCGTTTTCAAATTTTTCCATATCATCAGCATCTAAAAAATCGAAATTAACCTCAATGTTTTTAATTTTCATAATAAATTCCATCCTTTCATAAAAAAAATAAGCAGAAGGTTATATTGCCCTCTGCTACTTACATTAACTATTCTGTTACTATTGTTGCTGTTCTTTCATCTTCGCTTAAAGTAACTTTGACTTTTTCAAATTTACCTTTTGCCTTTAATGCTCCACTATATGTATATGCATCGTTACTATCCCCATCACTATCAGGAACAACAGCATAGCTTCTTAATCTTGCATCATATTTTCCCTCTGTATCTTTTGTTGTTTTATCTACAACTAAAGTTTCAACAACTGCATCATCTCCAGTTAATTCATCATCAGATATTTGTGCTATCTTTTCATGAACTGGATTGTCTTTATATTGATCAAATGCATAAGATTTTTCTTCTGCATAACCTGTTGTATCAGTTGTGTCTCCATCTTCATCTACATATCTTCTACTATATTCAGTAGCATTTTTTGATGTTGATATTTCTGTGAATTTACGCATTCTTTCAAAGTTTTTTTCTGTTGATGTACCAACATTTAAGAAAGCGACTTTGTCACTTCTTTTGACTCTTGTTTCTTTTTTCTCAGCCATTTTAAAAGCTCCTTTCTTTTCAATATTCTTCTATATAGATTATTTGCATAGGAATAACATATATTGCAGTTGTTTCTGTTGTCTGTAATATTGTTCCTCTATTGCAACTAATTTTTTCTATACCATCTATATCTGGTAAATTATCCTTTTTTTCTTGCTCTTTAATCCATTGTATAAAATCATCACAAAATTTAGAATTATTTATTGTTTCTAGCGCATTAAATGGTGCTTGAATGCTAAAATCAAAATTTATTTGTTCTCTACATCCACCATCTGCAAATCTTTGTATAATTGTTGTTGTAGGTGTTTCATCAATAGAATAACTATAAGTTTTGGACTTCAAATAATCTACATTAACCTTTCCACCTTTTAAAAGTGGGCATTTTTCTATAAATTCTTTGATTATTTCCATTTTTCCCTTTATATCAGCCATAAATCATCCTTTCTTGATGTAATTTTCTACATCACTAATTAAATCATTTTTTCTTCTTTGCAACATTAATTGCTCCCATTTTGCACCAGTTCCAGAAGTATGATATTTAAGATTTTTACTTGTTACACTCTTTATTTCTCCTTTTCTAGCCCAAGAACTTCCTTTTTCAGTAAGCATTAATTTTCCATAATACTGAATTTTTGCATAAGGACTATTATATTTTATTTCATTGTTTGATGGATGCGATTTAATTTTTCTCAACATTCCACTATTAAACGGAATAAATGGATCACTTAATCTTTCAACTGTATCTCTTAAAAATTCTGTTACTTTACCATCTTTGTCTAATCCGATGATCTTTAATTATCTTACTTTTATTATTCATCTTAACTTTCAAATTAAAACCACTAGCCATTATTCACTTACTCCCAATTTATAATGTTGTAAATTACCTTTTCTATTATCATCCACACTAACAATCCTATATTTTTGAATATCATTATCTCTAAATATTTTATAATATTCATCGTTTGGATCATCTTCTTTTGCTGTTAATCTTTTTATTTCAATATTACTAAAATAATTAACAGTTTTTGTATCTACATTTTTAACAGAAACATTAGGCATTCCCTCAACAAGTATATCTTCATTACAAATATGCAATTCTTGATTTGTAGGTATATAAATTGTGCCTGTGCTTCCATTTTGAAAGCCGTTTATCAATAACATTAGTTTTTTTATTATGCCTAAAATAAACTTGTTTAAAAACCATTCTGGTAACACTATCATCATCATTTAAATGATAAATTGTAATTGAGTGTATAAAAAATCTTTTGTTCATTATCCTACCCCACAATATAAAAGAGGTTGTCCATCTTTACCAATAATATTACTTAAATATTTCTTTATAATGCTTATTTTATCCTCTTCTAATTTTTTTTCTATTTCCTCAGGAGATGAATAAGTTTCACTCCATCCTTCTATATTTTGTGATTTTAAATTTCCAACTTCTTTTTTTTGCATTTCTGCATCAGCAATTTTTTCAATAATTAATGCAGTAGCATATTTTACATTTTCGTGTAAATCTTCTATATCAATTCTATTAAATGTTTTTGAATTGATATAAACACTTGCATCAATTACATATTTATTAAAGTTATCAGGTATGCTACTGACACCTAATAACTCTTTATAATCCTTATCATTAATGTATTTTAGCATACCTTAATCCTCCAAATACTATTCTGCTGTGTTTGCTGTGTTTTTTCTAATTTGAACGCCAAGTTTATTAGTAACCATTAATCCACCAACTTGTCTACCTTGTAAAGCAGATGCACCAATATGTTTACCATCTTTTAAATCTTCAACAGCAGGTTCTTTTTTCCATACTTCATATTTTTGGCAATATCTTTTATCATATATAATAAAATCAACATTCTCTCCCATTAAATAGTTTGGTTTTGTTGCAACTCCTGCTAATTTACCAATTACACCTTCTCTAACAAGTTTTTCTCCTAAAGTTCCTGCAGTATTAGAGAATTTTTCGTCAGTTAATAACAATTCTTCAACATCTGCTGAAATAGCAACTCTCATTTGATTTGCTTTCATATTTCTTTTTTTCATATTTTTAATTTCTGCAACTATTTTTGCATAAACATTTGCAGTTGTTAGTTTTGAAGTATCAGATGAAACAGTCCCTGTTAATAGAGCCTCAATAGCCATTTTTTCTTTTTTCATACCAATTGAATAACCTGCACTATCAATTCTTTGTGCAACTAAATTATCTGGAACAGCCTCAGCCTCGTATCCATCTATTAATTCATTTACACCATAATCTTTGTCGATTGGTAAAGGTAGATAATCTGTACCTGATGTTTGTAATTCAATCCCATTTTTGATATCATAGTCTGATACTTTTACCTCCTCATCTCTTGTTGGAACCATTATTTGTCCTGTTACTCCATCTTTTTCATAGTCCTCTGAAAAATCATCATAAATATTTGTTTCTGCTCTTGATATTGCTAAAACTTGTGTTGCATAACTTTCTTTTCTTTTATGTGTTCCTGTTCCTAACGCATTTGCCATAATAAATTACCTCTCTTTCATTAATCAAATAATTCTGGATGTTTCTGTTTTAATATTGCAGTAACTCCATCATCTTTTTTACTATTATTACTATTTTTTACTGATACACCATCAGTAATATTATTGTCTGAATTATTGTCAGACTTTTGTGTATATTTTGGATTTTCTTTCAAAAATTCTTCTAAATTATCTTTGAAATCTCCATCCATTTTAGAAACTTTAAATAAAACATAGTCTGAATCCTCTTTATTTACACCACTTTCTAGAATTGCAATGTAATTTTCTTTTTCTTCTAAATCAGCTATTGCTTTTTGATAGGCAGTTTCTTTTTCAGCTTTTTTTTGCTCTTCTGTCTTTTGACTTTCTAACCATTCGTTATATTTCTTTAAATCAATATCTTTATACTTTTTTTCGTATTTTTCTTTTAATTTCTTGTCTAAAGCATTATATTCTTCTTGGGTATAAGTCTTTACAGAATTGCCCTCATCTTTGTTTTGACTGGCTTGAGTTCCAGAATTATTGTTGTTGACATTTTGATTATTTAAATCTTTTCCATCTTCAACATTTGGGTTGTTTTCTTGATTTTGATTTTCATTTTCCATTTAAAAAACCTCCTTAAATACCTAAATTATTCTTTTAAGTCTTTAAAATAGTAAAAAGACTAATACCTGTGTTGTTCTTTATAGTCTGCAATACAGTAAAAAGACATAAAAAGAACATCTTACCGACATTGGCAAAATGCTCTTTCACTTTATAATTATAAAATTAATAACTAATCAATATTTTCTTCAAATTTTAATATTTTATCTTGTAATTTTTCTAATTCTATTGATTTTTCTGTAAAATTTAGATTTTTATCCAAATGATTATGAATTTCTTCATCTAATCTCTCAATAATTTCTCCTGTATCGTCTATTGTATAGTCTTTGTCTTCTAATTTTATATTTACACTTTCTAAAAGTTTTATTTCATTATCATCTAACTTATTCTTTATGTTCATACCTTTTCAACTCCCTCTTATTAGTTGGTCTTGCAGTTGCTAATTTTCCTGTATCAGGATTTATTGAAACTGTTACCTTTTTCCCATAAATATTTATGCTTTTTCTTCCTTGATTGTCTGTTTTAATTTTACCATAATCAAGCGGATTGTTCAAGGTATCTTGTATATCTTCAAAATCTAAATTTCTGGCATAAGTTCTTGATATTATATGTTCTGAAACTTCTTTTATTTCAAAATTATTTACTTTTTTTCCAACAATCTTACTATTGTATTTATTAGCAATCTGTGTAATTGCTTTCATATTTGTTTTTATTGTTTTTTCTGGCTGTCCTATATACATTCTTGTTCTATCAGATTTGGATTCAATCGCATTAGTAAATTCTTCTAATTCTTTTTTATGACTATTATAATATAAAGTTTTTCTTGCAAATTTTGTTTTAGTATCTTCAATTAATTTTTCATCAGTATTATTACTTGTTAAAATTCCTTGAATTCCAGCTAATTCTTTTTTGTCTTGTCTTATTACTCTTTCCATATTTCTTTGTACTTGACTTGCCTCATATTTTGTCATTTTTTTGCCTTTGTATTCTATTGTTTCATCTTGCCATTTTTTCAATTGCTCATCAGTATATGTTTTTGATGATCCTTCAAAATATGGATTCCAGTCGTGTCTACAATTTATTCCTTTAAATCCTGTAACTTTTCCATATCCAATATCATCTAAACTTAAATAGCCTTTTCTACCACTTCTGCTAACAATCTTACCTTGCCAACTTGCGTGTTCAGGTCTTGCACCTCCATGTGCAGTTATTTCCATCAAGTCCCACCCTAATTCTTCAGCTCTTAATAATTGCATCTTTCCACAAGTTTGATTTACCCCAGTAATAATATTCATCCTCGCTGCACTTTCTAAAGACATCTGATGTCCAGATGGATATTTTACTACTGCTCCTTTTGAACTTAAATTATCTATTGCATCAATTATTGCATTTGAATAACTTTTTACTCCTGTTGAAACTTCCATATATGCTCTATTCATTGCATTTACAAACTCAGTTTGACCAGTTGAGGCTGTTGTCATTGTTAAATTAGATAAATTACTATTAGTTTTATTTACAGAAGCTATCAATAATTTCATCATTGCTTTGTCCTGTTTTATTTTTATTGGATTAAGTCCTGCCTCTTTATAAATTTTATCATCATTTTTTATTGTTGTTATTCCTGCATTTTCAAATATTTTTGAAATTTCTTCATAACTTGTTTTATTGTATTTAGATACTAGGTCTATTATATCCGAATATAGCATTCCCATTTCCTGTGCTATTAATATATCATTTTTTACAACTGTATTTGCATATCCTACATTCGCAATTCTTTCTGATATTTGTTTTATTATTTCTAATTCCAAGTCATTATAAACATTTACTGCTTGTTTTTCGACTTCTTCAAGATAATTAGGAGGTAACATTTATTATTCCTCCTTTTCCTCATTTTTCTTTTTATTTTCTTCTTTATTTATTGTTTGTCCTTCATCTGTTGGAAATCCGAAAACCTCTTGATTTGTCATTTTTTCTTCATTTATTTTGTCTAGCTCTTCTTGTGCTTGTTGCTCTGTCATTCCTTCAAATTTTATCAAGTATGATTTTTTACTTTTTAATCCTTGTTGTACTTCCATTAAAGCAAGAGTTTTCTCTGCATTTTTATCAGTTATTATTGAATCATCTGGAGTGATTACAATATCTGATGCATCTATTCCTTCTATATGGCAAATTGCTCTTACTAAATCATACACAACATCATTAACATTTATTAAATGCCTTGTTCTTGTTCTAAAAGCCTTACTATTCTCTGATATAACTTCTGTTGCAGTTTTTACTGATACACCATCAAATTTATAATAGTTCTCTCCTAATCCTACATTAGATGATAGCCAATTTAATTCTGCATTTATTGCATCAATATGATCTTTTGTCCTTAAAGTAAAATCTATTTCTTTTGCTGGTTGTTTTTCCATCCCTTCAACTGCAACATACACCTCATCATTAGCATCAAATTGTTGTACATAATCAATCTTACCATTTTCATTAGGAATTGCTTTTGCCTTTAATGTCGTATTATCTACTAATATTCTTTTCTTTCCTAAAACAAACTCTCTCGAAAAACTATCATACTTTAAGTCTATTGCTTTAAACCTATCAATTGAATTTGCAAAAATAGATATTCCTAATGGACTTGACATATCTAAATTATTTGCCAAATTTGGCTTTAAAACTTGAAAATATGGGACATCAGTTTCAATTTCATCTTCTTTTTCTATATCTGGATAAATTTCATTAAAGTTAATTTCATTTCCTAATTCATTATCATTTTCAGATTTATATAATTCATGTTTCCTTTTATACTTTCCATTTTCATGTTCATGATATGTAATATGAGTATAATAAAAAGTCTTTTCTTTGTTTGTTTCTGCATCCTCTATTTCAGAATACCTTGAAACTGTTATTAATCCATATACATAGGAATTTGTATATTTATAAGGAATAACTAAATCTCCTGTTACATAGTCAATTGTTGTAACTCCATTATCTTTATATTCAATGAGTGCTCCATTTCCTAATCCCATTACTTGTTCAATAAATATAGGAAAGTTGGTTGTAAAATTATTAACCTTATTATCTAATATTGACCATAATTTTATAGTATCTTTTTTTCTTTTTAATTGAATTTGAGTTTTTTCAGTCCATAAAAGTTTTGCCATATCTTCACATACTTTTTTAGGCATATTCATTGTTAATATTTCTTTATTTACCGTTGTTCCACTTGCTAATTTTACTTTATAATGATGAAAATCTGCTACATCTCCTGCAAGCCATTCTTTCCATATTTGCATATAATCGTATATGTCGCCAACAGCAAGATTTATTCCATTTTTCTTACTTAATACACTTGAAATATTGTTGTATAACTCCATTTTCAAACCTCTTTTCTAATATTTTAATCCTAATTTAACCAAATTATCTTTTACCCAATATTGAAACTCATCTTGTGTATGGTCTGCATAAGTATATGCATAACTTTGTGAATGAGTATTATAATATCTTTCATCAACAGGTAAATCTTTTTCAGTTTTATCAGGTGTTGGTTTTCCACTTTCTACTGACTTCGGTAACCATTGATAGTTTTCATTTTCCTTTTTAAAAATTAAATTGTTATTATTTAAAATAACTCTAAATTTCTTTTTGGCTATAAAATCCTGCGAATAATCGACTAATTTTTCTTTGTTTGTGCCTTTATCAACTGGATTCAATCTTACACCATAGTCTTTATAATATTGGTTTCTTAATGCTCCCTCTGCCGAGTCTATTGTTTCTTTATCTGTAACTGTTTTAAATTCCTTGATCATATTTCTTTTAAAATTAAATAAATCGGAACTTAATTCACTTGGTGCCTTTTTTACTGGTTTTTCATTTGGAGAATAATAATAAGTATCTAATAAATACCAATATCCATCATCTCCTAGTCCATAGCATCCACAAGCAGTTGCTGATGTTTGATGTCCACTATCTATTGAAAAATCAATATAAACAATTCTTACATTATTTTCAATAATATAGTTTTCACTTACATATTCAATTAAATCAGGATTAAATATAAGTCCTTCTAATCCAATTACTTGTCCTAACCAAATCCAATTATATCTTTTTTCATCATTTTTTCTTAGATTTTCAGCCTCTTCTATTGCTATTTTACCAACCCATTCTGGATTAACTGTTCTATAATCACTATGACTAACTAAATACTTTGGATCTTTTCTTTTCTTTGCAGCCCATTTATTAACCCAATCAAATTTGTTTTTTGGTGGATTGTATGAATATAGAGCCATAAACCAATCATTGTTCCCACGAGTAAATGTTGCCTTTATTTGTTCTATGGTTTCCTCGTCTTTAAAATTTGTTAATTCCTCAAACCATATAATTTTAATCAATTTCTTTTCATCTATTGTTCCTTTTATAGTTTCAAAATCATCTCCACCTGCGAAGTATATTTTATTTTCGTTTTTAAAAAATGTTATTTCCATTGGAGAAACTGTTGCTTTGTAGTCTATTCCTTCAACTAATCCTAATCTATGGCAAGCCCTTTTTATTTCTCTAAAAACTGACTTTCTTAAATCAATTTGATGATTTCTCATACATACAGCAGAACAATTATCTTCATTTAAGCAATTATAAACAATTTTTATTGCAATCATTGATGTTTTAGTTGAATTTCTTCCACCTTCATATATTTGATTTGTTTTTCTTGAATTAAAATAGGGTACAAAATGTGGTGCTATTATGTCTCTTATACTTACTCTACTCATTTTGCATCACATCCATTTCATCATATGGTAAATCATTTATGATTTCAATTCTTTCAGAACTTCCTTGTGGTTTTTTGTCATTATTCTTTGATTTTTCATAATCAAATCGTTTTTTATCAAATTCCATTTTATGTAATGAGTCTAAAGCTCTTCTTTTTGCCTCTTGTATTTTTGTAAGAGCCTGTTCATACCTGATTATTAACAATTGTGTATTTTCTGCCTCCGTTGCTGTTCCAAATTCAGTAGATTTTGACATTTTCATAATAGTAAGGTCTTTACTTGCTCTTAATTCTTTTATTTTATTTAAAATTCTGAATTCTCTAATTTTGCATATCCTTATTTCATCTTCAAGTATATCTTTCTGACTTTTTATAGGTTCATTAAATAATTCTAACTCTTCATCAGAAAAACAACCATTGAATTTAGAATACGCTCCTGTTACTTCAGCATTTTTATTGTTTTTAGTTCCATGTCCTCCCTTATTGCCTTTAGTTCCTTTTGGTTTTCTTGTTTTCCACTTATTTTTTCTTATTTGATAATTTAGTTGGTTTAATGTGATATGGTGTTTAGTGATAATATCTTTTTTTAACATTCCTGAATTGTAATCTTTTTCTATTTCCTCAATATTCACATTCAGCCACCACATCCTTTCTTTATTCCTTTTCTGCTTTTTTTCCAGTCAATTTTTCCCACCTTTTAATAATTACATCGCAATAAACAGGATCTAGTTCCATTGTATAACATTTTCTATCAGTCTTTTCTGCTGCAATCAAGGTCGTACCACTCCCTCCAAAGCAATCAACAACTATATCATCTCTATTTGTTGTTAATTTAATGGCTTTTATAGGTAATTCTAATGGAAAACAAGCTTTATGATTATCTAATTGTGTATTTCCAGTACTTATTCTCCAATAATTACTAATTCCTTTACCAGTCTTTTTATTAAAATATGCTTTTTTGTCAGTTGTTCCCAAACAATACAATTCCATATCCTCTGAAATTGCATCCTCGTTTCCAACCATCAATATATCTTCATATTGTCTTGTCAACATTTCCTTTGATGTTATTGGCATTCCGTGTCCTTTATCCCACACGATTAATTCCATAAATTTAAGTCCTGTTTCCTTAACGATTTTGTATAATATCTCAATAAATTCCCATCTTGAGTTTTTGTTATAACTTATATTCCAAAATAAAAAACCTTTTAAATAATTAGTCCATAATTTTACAACATTTAGATTAAAATCAATGTATTTTCTACTTTCCAAATTGTCCTCATAGTTTTCATACATTTTAGAACTCATATTATATGGTGGAGATGTAAAAATACATTTTGCCACATCATTTTTCATCAATTTTTCAACATCATCTTTGCTTGTTGAATCTCCACACATTAGTCTGTGTTTACCCAAAATCCAAATATCTCCTAATTTTGTAACTGGTTGTTCTATTTCTTTTAATGTTTCCTCAACCTCAAAATTATCTTCTTTTGAGCCTAACGTTTCTTTAAGAATATTTTCAACTTCATCAAAGCTAAAACCTGTCATCTCCATATCAAAATCCTCTTTTTGTAATTCTTCCATCAATTCTTCTAATTTCTTATTGTCCCATTCTCCTGATACATTTTCATTATTAAGAATAATATTACAACCTTTTTCTTTACTTTTATCATAGTCTACAACTACACATTCTATTTCTGTATAACCTAAATCTTTTAATATCTTTAATCTTTGATGACCGCCAATTATTGTCATATCTTTATTAACAACAAGTGGAATCACACAGCCATATTCAACTATGCTCTTTTTTATTCTTTGATATTCTTCGTCTTCTGGTTTTAGATCTTTTCTTGGATTGTATTCCGCTGGTTTTAATTTTTCTATTTTTATTTTCTCTATTTTCATTGCAAGTTTCCTTTCCAAAACACAATAAATACTTCCTGCAATTTTTGCATTGAAATTTTAAACATATTTCTTTCATAGAGCCTCCTGTCTTTTGTAAAATAAAAAAGTCTATCTGCACTTAAGCAAATAGACCTTTTACAAAGGAAGATGTTATGAAATCCACAAAAAGGTATTACATTTTTTGTAGTTTTACACTTATACAGATTATAACACATAAATTTCAAACTTTTATGGCAATATTTTCCCTTTAAGTATATTTAATTCCTTTTACTCCAAAATATAATATTGAAAACTCTTTTACTGCTCTATTTTTTATATCATAAATTGTATGATTGCTATTTTCAGAATAATTTAATAATACTGCTATTTCTTTCATTGACTTTTTATAATCTGTTATATATTTTAATTGTATGAATTTGTATAATAATTCATCTTCTTTTTTTATTTCTTTTAATATATCTGAAACTAATTCCATCTCACTTTGAGTTTCTTCTATTTGAGAATTAATTTCCATTATTTCACACATTTGATTTATTGTACTTTCGCTATAATCTTGATGTTGTATTGCAGGTTTATCATATTGTATTCCCGCAACATCTCTTGGAAACCCTTTTTTTACTATCTTATTTTTTCTATTTTGCAAATAATTTAATGATGAGTTTAATTTTCTATAATTTTTTAATATCTCTTCACTTTCCTTTATATAATTCATTATCTGCCTCCTTATCTTTTGTGTCTTCAAAATAAACACAATTTACACTACCATCTATGATCCTTTTTATATAACATAAGTCTGTTTCTTTATTTGCACATATACTGCATTTCTTTTCTTCATATTCTTCAAAATTAGCAATCTTCATAATTTAATCCTCCAAATAATTATTTTCTAAATAAACAAATCCAAAATCTATTAAACCTATTAGAATAATCCATATTACCCAAAATCCTGCTTTTGCACCATTAACAATATTTTCTTTATTTTTAATATAATCATCAATTGAAATATTTACAGAAAACTCATTTTGTTTAATCTGATTTTCATTTATATAAGTAAATAATGTACCCGAAAATTCCATCGGTATTATGTTATAAATATATCTAGTATAATAATCAGTTTGCTTTGTATCTTTATATTGGCTATTACTAAATTTAATAGTATCATAATCAAATTCCACATCTAGGAATTTAAACTTTTCTGTGTGCCATTCTTCTTCTCCTGCATAATCCCAAGTCCAATATTCTTCTGTTGTATAATATGTTTCTGTTCGATTTTTTACCGTTCTCGTATGTTCTACTTGTCGTGTATGCTTTGTATATTTCTCCTTTGTTTTTTTTATTTTAAAATACTTGCCATCAATATCATCAATAGAAACCCCATTTACAGCCTGTACTTTTCCATTTACTAACGCATATCCAACATTAGTTTTTAAAGAGTATTTGAACATATCACTATCATTATTTATTTTTAATGCTTTAAAGTATTTTTCGTTACTTTCATTTGCATTGTTTTCAATTTTACTTGATATAAAAAAACCTAATCCCAATAAAATTAAAGTTATTGTAATACTTACTAATATTTCTCTTTTAGTAATTGTAAAATCTTCAAACTCCATAATTTATCCTCCTATTTTTCAAATAAATTTCTTGGAGCATCCTCACTTGCATCAAATTGTAAATATGTATTATCCAATTTTTCATATCCCATCATATTCAAAATCATACTATTAGGAAATGTTTTTATATGTTTATTGTATTGTTTTACTTGAATATTATAATTGTTTCTATGCTCTGCAATCATATTTTCAGTAACTGCTAGTTCTGTCATTAATGTTTTATAGTTTTCATTACTTTTTAATTCTGGATATTGTTCTGCAACTGCTGTAATTAAAGTTTCTGCCTCTTCTATATTTCCACTATTAGCTTTTGTTCTTGCCTCTACTATTTTAGTCATTGTTTCCTGTTCATATTTATTATAACTTTCCACTGTATCAACCAAGTTATATATTAAATCTTCTCTTCTTTTTTCTTGTATATTTATACTTGATTTACTTTCTTTTATTTGTTCTTCTAAATTAATCGCAGTATTATTCGTTCCAACAAATATTCCAACGATCATTAAAATAATTCCTATAATTATACCTAATCCAATTAATACTTTTTTCATATAATATTCCTCCTAATCTAATTTAACTAATACTCTTAAATTACCTTTTTTCTCCCTTTTTCTATGTGCAGGGCTTTGATAAAAATATAATGTTTCTCTTTTTACTTTGTATTTTTCTTGTAATTCATCTAATGTTCCTATATCTAATAAATTCTCTCCTTTATACAAGGCATACTCTGATTTTCTTTTACTCATTGTCTGCATCCTTTCCAACTTGTAAAATACACATTATTGATATTCCAATAAAATTACCTATAATCAAACCTACTATAAACTTTAACATTTGTATTCTCCTTTCCAAAGGTGTCGAAATCGACGCCTTTGAATTTTAATTTTCTATATTTAGTCAATAAATTTTGTAACTCAATATAATCTTGTTCATCCATTACTTAATCCTCACAATAATCAATAATGTCATTAATATCAACATCATTTTCTCTTAAATTATTGTCAAAAATTTCATCTATTTGCTCTAATGTCCTTAATGTTGTTTCTAAATCATCAATTTCATTTTCTATATTTTCCTTATTTTTATTGTGTTTTATATTTACTGCTAAAACATCTTTACTGTATGAAATATCTTTTGTAGCTTGTTCTATACATCCCTTTAAATCTTTATTAAATTCATATAAAACTTGTACTAATTGTTCTTTATCCATTAAATCTCCCTCCAATCAAAATTTTTATAATTTTCTAAAAAATTTAATTTGTTTGTTGTATATTTCACTAATTTAAATACTTCTTTGTTATAATTCTCGGTACAATATTCTGATACTCTTATCATTTTAGGAATAAAATTCATAAGTTCATATAATGTTTTATTTGGATCACTATAAATTCCATATCCTTTTCTTAATAATGTTTCATCAACTTCGAACACTACACATATATCAGGAAATATTGCACCTTTTAAAAATCTCCAAGCAAATTCCGGACTAAAATCATTTATATCAAAGAAACAAAAACCAATTGAATTAGTCTTTGCCTTATGCTTTGTATTATTGTATAAATTTTCTCCATTCATATACTTTTCAAATTCTTTATAACTCATAAATCTAAATATTTTCATTTTTTACCTCTTATTGCTTTATTATTTTCAATCCCCTGAATTTAGCAATTTGTAATTCTTGCTTTGTTATCCATTTTTGCCATTTTCCACAATCTCCACAATATAATCCTCTTCTATTTCCTTGTATTTCTACAAATAAATCTTTACTTTCACATTTATTACATTTACTATTCATTTTTTATCCTCCAAAAAACCTAAATGTTTTCATTTTTCATCACTTATCTTTTTGCAACAATTATGTTCTTTATCCCATGCTGGGCATTCTTCTTTATAGCAATCAGCAAATCCTTGATTTTCAATTAGCAAATGATATTCCCCAATGGCAATATCTTCGCTATTTAAAATAGGTTTCCTGATATTATGTTGTACTACACAAAACCTTTCCGGACATTTCATATTTATTCAATCTCCTCTATCATCACACTTACATAAGGTGTATTACTGTAAAATTTATTAACTATTAACTCTACCACTTGCTTATCATCCTTATAAGCAATTCCATTTAGACTATCAAGAACACCTTTTGCAATATTATCAGTGTCTGGTTTTACCATAGGAAGTATTTCATTATCCATCATTTGTTGCTTTCGTTTTTTACTTGTACTTTTAGGTATTTCAAAATATGCTTTTATTGTTACTCTTAATGGTTTCTCCATTAACTCTTTATCTTTGTATTTTTCTAAATAACAAGTTTTAACCCAATTTTCATAAGCGATTGTTTCATTTGGTGTATATGTTTTACCTGAATATCTATTAAATCTCGGTCTTTGCTTTGCTTGTACCTTTCCTTGTATTACAAAATCAACTTTCACTTTCTTATCTCCTTTTAATATCAGTTCGTTTCAAAAATGTCAGTAGGTTGTCCTTAATTTATATACCTCACATTTTTAAAATTTTTGCCATATTTTGCATTTTTATTGTTTAGTCGTATAATTTGTTGTTTTTTTATTATTTCTTTTTAAAATTGATTTTCGTTTGTTTTTTTAATGCATCATAATATTGTTTTTTCCAATTGTCATATCCTGCTGCAAAATCCTTACATCTCTTCCATCCTGCAAAATTTGGATTTTCCAATTTGTTACAACCAAGGCAATATTTGCATAAAACTTCATCTTTTAATTGACTCATTTCTTTTCTAGTTCCTTTCTTAAACATACAATAAAATAATTCATAAAATCTGTAATTTGTTTTTCTGTTTTTTTCTTTATTGGGCAATATTTTTTGGCTGTTAAAAATATTCTTGTAAATTCTTTTTCCTTTAGATCTATTAAATAAACTTTGTAAGGGCTTAAATATATTTGAGAAATTGCATAATATTTAAGTTGTAATTCAAATAAATTTTCTTCTGGTAAATAACTATCATCTTCAATATACAATTCCATTCTTTTTAGTGTTGTTTGTATAGATATCTTATCCATTTCATTTAAGCCCTCAAAATTTTTCGCTTTTTCTGTTATATATAAATATAAATAATTTAATTTAATTTTATTTATACTTGTTACATTGTTAGTTGTTGTCATTTGATTGTCATTTGTTTGTCGTTTGTTTGTCATTTTGCTTGTCGCATTTTCTTCCTTTGCTTGATAATCTTCGTATTTTTCAATGGTTACAAGTGTATATTTGTTTGTCGCTTTGCTTGTTATTTCTCCGGTGCTTTTGAGTTTTTCTAGCGATGTTCTTATTTGTCTAACAGATAAATTCAGTCCATCAGAAAGATGTTGTATTGATGTTACTAATTGCCCTCTTTTAATTAATTGCCCCTGCCAATATTTATCTTCATAATTTGCTAATAGAAGGAGATGGATAAAAAGTCTACAAGTGTTGCCATCTTGATACCACTCCCAATTTATCAATTTTTTGTATAAACATATCCATCCTTCCATAGTTTATCTCCTTTGCTCTAGTTATTTCCAAAGAAGAAATCTGTATTTTTTTCTGTTTCTGCTTTATTTTGTTGTGTTTCTTCTTGTTTTACTTCTACTGGTTGTTCTTGATTTTCTGTTTCAATAATTTCATTTGCCATTTCATTGTTATCAACATAATCGTAAGTTCCATTATCATTTATAACTGCCATATCAGATTCAAGTGCTTTTTGCATTGTTAAATCAATACTCATAATTCCCCATTTAGAAATAAGCTGTCTTAACATTGTTTTATATGCCATTCCATCAAAATCTTTTTCCCAAAAAGTATATCCCTTTTTAGCTCTATATCCCATTGAATACTTTAATGCATGGGCTTCCATTTTTTGTTTTGACCAATAAATAGTTTTTCTAAATCCATTTAGATATTCAAACATTGCATAATATCCAATTGTTTCTGCTTTTTCTCTTTCTTCTTCATTTTCTATCAATTTAACTTCAATATCTTCATCTAAAGGATCATATTTAATTAATTCTCCTTCTTTAATTGCTAATACATTTAATTTCTTATATTGTCCGCTTCTGATTGCTAGTTGAATATAACCTTTATAACCAATTTGAAATTGTGCTACCTTACATCCTCTTTTATTATCATTGAATGGTACTAAGTAGAATTGCCCTAATTGGGGGCTAGGACTCAAATTAAGCGCCTGTCCTAATAATGCTGCAGATACTATTGAGGCATTATCACATTCTGCTAATTGTGGATTTGTAGAAACTGCTGATATAATTGATGTAACAAATTGTTGTCCTTTTTCTCCTCCAACCATTTCATTAATTTTTTTCTTCATTGCATCTTGTGCTAAAAAAGCACTAAATGTCTGTTTTTGATTTGCTTTAACTAAACTATTTTTTACTTCCATTTTTTAATCCTCCATCAATTTATTCAATAATTCTTCAATATCTTTTGCTTTGTTTTTATCTACCTTTATTTGTTTTACTGATATATTTTTATTAAAATAAGATCTATCTTTTAAACCGAACCTAATTGCATCTCTTAAGATATCTTCATCAAATCCATTTTCTAATAAATTTTTAATCAAACTCCCAATTACCGCTGCAATTGTTTCTTCATCACCTTCTATAACACAAGGTTTTTGAACTGATTTAGAACTATCAAATTCCAAATGTATTTTTACATAATTTTTATTTTTTTCTTTATCAAATAATCCCATTGTTATATCCTCCCATATTCAATATTATTTTTTTCAAAAAATTCTCTAATAGCCATAAATTGTTCTTTTGTCGCTGTTACCCTAAAGTCAATAGTTAATAAATTTTTTCCTTCAAATTTATCGCTTTCTTTAGCTTGTTCCATTATGTAATTTTGTGTTTCCTTCTCTTGTTCTGTTTTTTGTTTTTTTAATTCTTCCATTTCTTTATTATTTTCATCAATTTTCATTCCTTCTTGTATTGCCAAACTTAAAACTGATGGATTAGTAATATTTCTAAGATAATAACTTTTTACTGCTTTGTTTATTCCCTCATCTGAAATTTGAGAATCTATTATTTTTAAATCATCGTGTGTTTTTACTACAATGTGATTTATGTCTTCTTGGATTTTCTTATTAGAATAAGTCTTATTTAACCATCTTGGATTAAATATCGTATCTAAACTTACAATTTCTTTTAAATCTCCTATACATGAATTAAATATTACTTTTATTTGTTCCTTTTTCTCTTTTTGCTCTTTTAATTCAAATTCTTTGATTTGTTTATCAATTGTTCCAGATGCATCATCTACTATTGACATTAACTCTTTGCACTTATTTTCAAAATCTACATAAGGTTTTAATAGTTCGTTTTTTATTCTTTTCTTCTCATCATTAATGGCTGATGAAACTTTATTCAAAGTTGCCCTATCTTGTCTTGCTAATGTTATTGTTTCCGGTGTATAAACTACATCTTTATATTCTTTTGTTTTTGTTATTAACCAATTTTTAATATCTTCATAATTAAATTTTACTGGCTCTAAAGCCTGAATTTCTTGCACTTCTAATTGCATTTTATAATCCTCCTTTATAAATTTGGTAATTCTAACGGTGGTTGAATATCTTTTTCAACATATTTTGTCCAGAATTCAACTTCCGCTTTTTCTAATTCTTTAATATCTTCTTCAAAGTCATTTCTATTAATTTTGTAATGTCTTGTTTCTAATTTAATATCTCCATCAAAATCATATTTCAATTGAGCTTTTAGTATTGCAAATGAATATCCTGTAACATTTAAATAATGTAATACTTGGCAAAAATAATTATCAGGTATTTTTTCTTTCCATTTTTCTTTCTGCATACTTTGTAAAATATTTGTGGTTTTTATTTCTAATATTCCTAATTCTCCAGTTTCCTTATCAACAAGTTGTCCATCTAAACTGGCAAATAAAAATGGATATTTGTGATGTTTTATTGTTACATTTTCCTCGTGTGAAACCTCATATTGTGGAAAATCTAACTTAAACAATTCTCTTAAATATTCCTCTGCTTGTGTTCCATATTTTACATAAGGTTTATCAGAAATATCTTCTGCCTGAACTCTTCCTGTTTTTTCTTCCCAGAGTCTAATATTGTTTTTATATGGATTTAATCCAAGGATAACTGCTGCATCAGATCCACCAATTCCCTTTTTTCTTTCTTCCAACCATTCTTCTCTACTCGGCATAAGCTCTTCCTTTCTTGACAATCTTTCAGTATATGTTAAAATATATACGAAAGTATTTATCTAAATATTTTTATAGAACTATTTATTGCTTTGGTCGGCTGTGGTAGTTCTATTTTTTGTTTCATCAATTAGAAGTTCGTATCTTGTATTGGTACATAATTCTGCAATTTGTTTTCTTAATACTTCATCTTCATTTTTTTCATTTAATTCGTGAATTTCTTCTAAAACTTCGGCAACACTTGTTTTGACATCGTATATTTCTTGGTCTTTTAGCCTTATAGTTTCTTCTAACTGTGCAATTCTTTCATTTTGATTCATACTATTCCCCTCCTTTCAAAAGTTTTAAATTATTTTTCATAATTCTTAGTGTTGTTTTCATATTGTTGAATCTATATATGATAAATAAACTTTTTACATATTGTTTTATATCCATAAACTTATCCTCCTATTTACTTTCTTCTAATATTGTTTCTGCAACAATTATTAGTAATAGTGCTAAAATAGGTATTAAATATTCTCCACCTTGTGCTATATAGCCCCTTAATTTTGTTGCATAATTTATGGCAATTGGTGTAATAATTAAAGTTCCTATAATGGTAAATAATTCTATAATCCTAACAATAAATTTTTTTCTATTAATTATCTTCATTTGTAATCACTTTCCTTTCTCCAATACATTCTAAAAATTTACTTTTTATAATAATGTAACTCCAATTTCCTTTTCCATCTTTTGGTGGTACTGCATACCCAAATGGGAATCTACCTGTTTTTAATCCTGCTCTAATTGTTTCTGCATTTGTATGTAGTATTTTTCCAACTTCAGAAGGTGTCATTCTTTCTATCGGTTTTATTTCTTTTTCCATGTTTACTCCTTTCTTTTTTGTGTGGTAATGTCGCAATTTTTAATTTTTTCATAACTTTCTCTCCTTTTTGTGAATTTATTCACACTTTATTCTAAAAAAATATAGTTATTTGGATCTAATCCATTCTTTTTACAAAAGTCCACAACTCCATTTATTATTTTAGGACTATGGTCTATTTCTTTTTTATTTAAGACTTGAATAAAATATGAACCATTTACCCCTATTTCTTCTGCAAACCAACTCTTGTTATTTCTAAATTTTTCTTTTATTAGTTCATTTACTGCATCTACATTTAGCCTAACTCTCGCCTCTTTCATTTTATCCCTCCTCTTCTGTGAATTTATTCACAATGTCATTATATATATTCTTTTTTTAAAAGTCAATACTTTTTTGTGATTTTTTTCACATTTTTTTGTTGACTTTTTCTAAGCCTTGTTATATACTAGTTTTGGAGGTAATATTTATGTTTAACAAAGATGAATTTGCAAATATTCTAATAAAAATAAATAAAGAGTATTCTAATATGAGTGAATTTGCTAAACAGACAAATTCAGATAGATCCTATATTTCTAAATATATTCATAAAAAACTTAATAACCCTCCTACTCCCAAAATATTAGCGGGGTTTGCTAATGCATCTAAAGGTTTAATAACTTATGAAGAATTAATGAAGATATGTGGATACACAAATAATATGACTGATTTTTTCTTTAACGATGTTATAAAACAACGAGATAATAAAATTCCAATTGTTTATGAAATAAATTTCGATGAAAAAAAACAGCAATTTGTAGTTACAGCAGATAACAATTATATATCTATTAATTTTGATATTGAAGATAATAAAGAATACTATGCTTATCGTGTAAAAAATGATGATATGCTACCTCTTTTAGGTACAAACGATATTGCTATTATAGAAAAAACATCAAAATTTAGCAATGGTGAAACCTGTTTAATTTCTTTAGATAATACCAAGATTTTAATAAGAAAGATTATAGATCTAAAAGATAGTATTGAATTACAGGCTCCATATCCATATATCAAGCCCATCAAATTAACAAATGATGATATAACAAATAGAAAATTCAAAATTTTAGGTAAAGTAATACGAGCAGAAAACTCTAGTGCCTTTAAATAGTGGAGGTCATTTGTATGAAATTTGGATTTAGAAAACCTAGCATAAAAAAATCTATTAAGGCTAGAACAACTGGAAAAATTAAAAGAAAAATGAAAAAAGCATTTAATCCTTTTTACGGAAAAAAAGGAATGGGATACATAAGAAATCCCAAAAAGGCAATTTACAATAAAATTTATAACAAAACCACTATTGATCCATTAAAACCTGTTAAAAGGATTACAAATCAAAATCTTACTAGTAACAAAAGAGAATTATCAATAATAAAAATTACACTAGCATTTTTCACTTGTGGATTTTCATTATTTTTTACTGGAATACATAAGAATAAGAAATAAAAAAGGACAATGTGTTGTTAGTTTGCGACATTACCACACATTATCCAAAAGCGTAAACACTCCGAAAAGTGAATACTTTCTTATTATATAGAAAAGTACTCTATTTTTCAAGGGGTTTTACAAAAATATTTTGAAAAATGGAGGTTTTTTTTGTGCAATTAAAAAGAAGAAAAAATGGAACTGGAACAGTAGTATTTTTAGGGAAAGGTAGATATCACCCCTATGCTGCAAGAATATTAATTGGAAAGGATTTATATGGTAAACCATTATATTATGATATTGATACTTTTGAGGAGCCTATTGATGCACTTGTATGCTTAGAAAACTATCATAAAAATCCTACTCCACTAAAAATAAAACAAAATAAATATGATAAAATAGTATTTTTCCCAAAAGTTCCTTATCCTCTCGTACCAGTGGATGTAATAAGTTCAACAATACATAGAAAAAATAAAAGGAATTATACATTTAAACAAGTCTTTGAAGAAATGAAAGAAAATCTTTTTCCTACTAAAGAAGAAATGCAGATTGAAAAAGAACAACATATTAAGCCAGGCAATGGAAAATTTGCATTGCATAATTCATTAAATATGACCAATGCATATAACCATAGTGAAATCCTTTATGATAAAATTTACAGAGAATTAAGAACTTCTGACTTTCAATCATTTCTAAAAGGAAAAACACCAGCTACAGCCAAACAATTTATAACATTATTTAAAAATATGGATAAATATGCATATAATGAAGATATTATTGATAAAAAATATACAGATACATTAAAAGCATCTGGCTCTCATATCTCTCAAAATGAAAGGACTCCTTTTTCATATGAGCAGATTGATTATTTATGGAATATTCAACCTGAAACAGAAAAAGAAGAACTTGTAAAAGATATTCTATTACTTGCACTTTACACTGGTTGCCGTGCAGAAGAATTATTTTTTCTTTATACCAAGAACATTCATTTAGGAAAGAATTATTTTGTTGGTGGTATAAAGACTGCTAATGGCATTAATAGAGAAATACCAATTCATCCTGCTATAATACATATTATCGAGAAATACTATAATAAAGATAATGAATTTCTATTTATGAAAGCTAATGGGAAAAGACTCTTTTATGGAGATTACAATACATATTATAGACTACACTTTAAAGATAAGCATGAATTCTTACAAGGAGAAACTGCTCATTGTGGTAGACATACCCTTGAAACAGAATTACAAAGATTAAATGTAAAACCAACAATAATAAACTCTATTATGGGACACAAGAATGGTAATGTAGGTAGTGATACTTATAACCATATTTCAATCGAAGAAAAAATTGAGGCAATTAAACTTGTAACATATAAATCCGGAAAAATTGTGGTTTTAAAAAATATTAAAAAAACCTCTTAAATCCTTATAAAACTTTATAGATAAATAACAAACTAATAACAAATGCTGACTATCAAAGCCGGAAAGCCTTGAAAAATCAGCATTTTTTTATATATTTGTTATTCCTGCTAATATTAATAAAATTGCTATTGTAATTACTAATGCAACTAATGTTATTCCTCTTTTGTTATTCATATTTTTCCTCCTACTTTTTTAATTAAGCTTGAAACTTAATATAATGTAAATGCTTAAAATAGATTGAAATATTCGTACTTCAAATTTTATAATTATATAATATTTAATAATTTAACTATTGATTTTTTGTTTTAGTTATGTTATATTTTCAGTATAATAAATTAATTAAGTTTCAAGCTTAATATAAGGAGGAAAAAATAATGAAAAAACAAGAGAAAAAAGAAAGTGCAATAACTTTAGTGGCATTAATAATTACAATAATTATATTATTAATATTATCAGGAATATCAATAACAGCACTAACGCAAACAAATTTATTCAAAAATGCAAAAGAAGCAAAACAAATAACAGAAAATGCCCAAAATACGGAAAATGACACATTAGCAAGTTATGAGGAAAAAATTGGTGATATAGTAGGAACAAGACAATTTGATGTAAAAGATTTAGAATTAGATTATGATAATAAGGTTGATATAAAAAGTTATACTTCTAGTTCAAATTGTTATACTGTTCCACAAGCTGGAATAATTATAGCATCTGGTGGTACTAATAATGGTTGGGGGTTTTGTATTAATATTAATGAAATAACAATACCAATTATAGGAAATGCTTATAATCAAATTCAATCTTCTTCATATAGTCAACTAGTAACAAAAGAAAATAAAATATATTTTTCTTCAGCAAATTCTAATGGAACTTATAGTATTGTTGATGCATATTTCATACCGTTTAAATAAAATTATGTCGAAAATTGCGATGAAAAGTACAACAAAAATACGATTTTTCATTGCAATATTTGGCATTTTATTGTATTATATAAACATTAGATATCTAATTAATTTTAAATCAAAAA
>OHAF01000488.1_pt1 | contig 42461 bp, 40 predicted proteins | sample 1577041 | NCBI WGS metagenome assembly OHAF01 (sample SAMEA3541495, study PRJEB24748) | human gut metagenome | biome: human gut; feature: human-associated habitat; material: faeces | place: China | collected 2012
TGCAATGAGAGGGTCGAGGAATATCTGGATAAGATATTCTCACTCTACTCTATTAGAATGCAGTATCATTTCTGAATTTTCAGTTGTGTTTTAACTAAGATTCGATACTGAAAAGGACATAAATGGAGAAGGTATATTGCAGTATATACACATAATACATAAGAATCAAAAACTTTTACTGACGCTCAATTTTTCAATGTATAGAATATGTTGTTAGTTATGACAAACTGTGCTATTCTGAGAATGAAAAGAGATGCTCCAATAGAAGGAGATAAAAAATTATTGGGGCACGGAGAGACTTTCTGTGGTCCATTTTTTGGAATATAGGAACGTAATTGTTACGAGAATATTTGATTATAACTATTTTTGAAGGAGGGGAGAATAAAATGCTAAATCAGAAAGAGAAGATGAAAATCATACGAAAATCTCAAAAGATAATGGAACATGCATGCAGGAATTTAATTACTCGTCGTTATGGTGCCAATAAAGCTGATTTTTATTGGCATAAGACGAAAGCGAGATATTGTCAGATTTTAGATGAATTGCCAGATATTGGTGGCGAAGCTAATGTACTGAGTCATAATTTATATAAGTCAGCGTGGATTTTTGCACTCTATGATGTGGTAGGAAGAAACTTAACAAAGGAAGAGATTGATACTGTAATTCATGAGGTTATGGAGTATGGTTTGAATATCTTACAGAAGATTCCTGGTAGGTTTTTGATGAAAAGAAAAGTTCTACGAAGTCTTTTGATAAGACGCATAGAAAATTACCAGAAAAAACTAGAACCGCATCTCCATAAAGATTGGCATAATACATGGGGTATGGAAGTACAACATGATATCAATGATGGTATTCATTTCGTACTAAGAGGATGTCCAATTAAAGACTACTGTGAGAAACATGGAATCATGGAGATTTTGCCATATCTTTGTAATATGGATCATCTTATGATACAAGCATTACAATTATATCTAATACGACCAAAGACATGTTCAAATGGTGATGAGATATGTGAGTATATGATTGTGGCAGATGACAGTCCACTAGCGAAAATAAATCCTATCGTAGTAATGGACAGTGGGTTGATGTTGACGAAGAAGGAAAAAAATCATGCGATTTCAGGAATACGGGAATAGAGAGAATCCAACGCTTGTAATGTTGCAGCCGATGCTAATGAATCCAAGTGCTTTCAATTTTATAATTCCGCAGTGTAGCAAGAATTATCATGTCGTTGTTCCTACCATGCCTGGACATGATCCTCAGGAGCCAAATGAACAATATACTTCGATTGAGGAAATTGCTTCTTGCATTGAAAACTGGGTACAGGAACATTGTGGTGGACATGTGAAATGCATCTATGGCTGTTCAATGGGTGGTGCAGTCACTATTCGTCTTCTATCTGATAGAAACATCACGGCTGATACCTACGTAATAGATGGAGGAATCACACCGTATCAACTATGGAAACCACTTAGATATCTGATATGTTTGCGTGATTTTATGATGATTTGGCTAGTGAAACATATGAGTGTAAAAGTTTTACGGAAGATGATGAATTCAAACAAGTATTCCGAGAAAGATGTCATTTATGTAAGGGATTGTCTGCATAGCTTGCATAATCGAACCATATGGCGAGGATTCTACTCTACAAACAATTACGATGTTGCACTTCCTTTGTTGAAGCCTGTTGGAAAAGTTTTTTACTGGTATGGAGCAGAAGAGAGGAAAGATCGTAGTTGGGATCTTGCCTATATTAGAAAAAATCTTCCTTGGGCGAAGATACAGGAAAACATCGGTATGGGACATGCAGAATCCTTTACAGTTTATCCAGAAATTTTCTGCAAAATGCTTGCTAAAAATATCTGCTGAATGAAGGATTGGAATTTTACTATATGTTTAGATATTTATTTATGAAAGGAGAATAATCGTGAAAGTAGATTATAAGAACTGGGTACCGAAAGGACTGATTTTTGCGGTAGCAGCGGCATTAGTGGTTATGGCAACGATTGGTATTATAATTAAATATATTTTCGTGCGGATCATTGTAGGTATATTGTGTGTTGGCTTATTCGGTGTATTGTTGTGGTTGGTTGCCATGTATAAAGCATTTGACTATCGTGGCAAAAGGCAGATGTCTCGTCAAATCATTGCGGGAATTGCGGAATATGTAAAAGTGCCTGCTGGAGGGTCTTGTCTTGATGTCGGTTGTGGAAGTGGTGCATTAACAATTGCTTGTGCAAAGAGAAATCCAGATGCGGTGATTACTGGGATTGATCGTTGGGGCAAGGAATATGCTTCGTTCAACCAAAATCTTTGTGAAAGAAATGCAATGGCAGAAGGTGTGGAAAATACTCGTTTTATACATGGTGATGCTGTTTCACTAAACTTCCCGGATGAAAGCTTTGATGCAGTTACCAGCAATTATGTTTATCACAATATACCTTCAAAGAATCGACAGGAGATTCTTCTAGAAACATTGCGTGTTTTGAAGAAGGGCGGTTCTTTTGCTATTCATGACATCTTTTCCGTATCAAGGTATGGCGATATGAACATTTTTGTGGAGAGACTCAAAAGTATGGGCTATCACAATGTGGAGCTAATTCCCACGACAGAAGGATTGTTTATGTCACACTGGGAGTCTCTATGGATGCAGCTTAGTGGGTCTGCTCTTTTAGTTGGGGAAAAATAAGGAAGCATGTGAAGATAGGAATGATCTTTATCCTGATATTTTTTAATAATTGGGAAGGTCAAAGGAGATGAGGTTGATAGAGGCATAGATTGGGTTGTTATGAAAGAATTTATCGACACTATCGACATATATCAGTTCTATTTTAGAGTAAAGTTTGCAATCAAAGCGCAAAGCTGCGCATTGAATAAACTGACTGTGTGCACTTCTGGAACATTGAGACCTAAAGCTAGTCATCTGCACTGGTCACACAGGATGGACAGATGATTTTGAATTTGCCCTTCGTCATATTGACAGGGTTTGTAATGCATGGAAGAAAACACAAAAGCCGATAGATCCACATGCACCTTTCGACGGTTACGATGAGGTAAACAATCCAGAAGAACAGGCAAGATCTATGTGCTTACCGAAAGCATATCAGGCTTGAATAAAAGAGGTGGAAATATATGAAGGTTCTAGTATATGGTATTGGTGTCATTGGATCTTTGACTGTACACGAACTTTGTAAAGCAGGTAATGATGTTACCGTTGTTTCAAGAGGCTGCTGGAAAGAAGTGTTGGAACGTCAAGGATTGCAAATTCATTCAGGAAAAAATAAGTGGATTGATTATCCAAAGGTATTATCTAAATATGATGGCCAAGTGTATGATGTGGTATTTTCCATCATGCAGAATCAACAGCAGGCGAATATTCTAAATATATTAGCAGAAATTCAAGCAAAATATATTGTGCTAGTTGGAAATAATTTGCAAAGTACTGAAATGCAACGCCGACTCGAAGAAAAAGGAAAACATCCGAATGATATTTTATTTGCTTTTCAAGCCAGTGCTGGATTACGACATGAAAATTACACGGAAGTTGTAAGTTTTAATCAAACGGAATTTACAATAGGACATTTAAAAAATGAATTATGTTTTGAAGAGCAGACCTTCTTTCAAAAGCTTTTCTGTGGTTCTAATATGAAGCTTTGCTTTATGGATGATATGGAGAGTTGGCTATTTTGTCATGTGGCTTTCGTTCTGCCAGCGGTATATCTTTCCTATGGTCATCATTGCAATCTTAGAACTGTCACAATGAAAGATATAACAATGTATGTGCAAGCGACAAAAGAAGCTTATGCTTTTCTCAAATCAATTGGTATGCAGATTCGTCCCAAAAATGATGATAAGAACTTGGTAGGAATTCGTGGTATTCTTTTAAAACTTATTCTGTGGTCTATCGCGAAGACAAAGCTAGGGGCATTGATTGCGAGTGATCATTGTCGGAATGCCGTAGCTGAAATGCAGCATCTAGATGCTAGTTTCAATGCGTTGCGAAATAAAAATCCACATTTAGAAATGCAAAATTTTGATGAACTTAGGAGCAAAATGCTGGCATGGGATAGTCTATATCAAGAGTACAAAAAGGAATGAATTTAAATCGTCTGAATTTGAAGAGAAATTGATTGGCGGTGTGCTTATACATCGCTTTTTCATATGTTGGAACAAGGATAGAAATAACATTGGTGTATTTAAAACAGAAGTTCATACATTTGATTTTATGCAATAAAATAAAGATAAATATTAGGTTTTCTTTATGGTATGTACTTATTGTAAATGAATCTTGACGAGAAGGTTAGTATATGCTAACTTATTAAAGCAATTGTTTTGTTTAGAATAAGGCAGGTAAAATGAAAATGGTAAAAAACGGTATTCGTAAGATTTTAATTGCATTTATTATAGTTGTAGTATCTTTTCAAAGTAGCTTTGTTGGAAAGGCTGCAGAGGAACCTACGATTATAGATAGTGGGTATTCGATTTTGGGAAATACGCTCAAATTAAATGATACGGGATATATGAGCGATATCATAGGTGTTTCTGTTAATGATAAGGAATACACAAAAGTTGATAAGAAATCCGATTTGATAGCTTCGGAAAAATATGCATTACTAGAGGATGGTAATATTGGCATCTCATCGTTAAAAGAAAATGATGTTGTTACGATTCATTTTAGTTCCGGAGATTTAAAAGTTACAATTAAAAATCCTCAGAGCTTCTTTGGTATTTATGATAAGAGCAGTGTGGTATTTACAAAGAAGAACCAAGAGACTCCAAAGGAAAATACTCCAGAAGAGGAAAAGCCTCAACCTGAAACAACTCCGAAACCAGAAGATAATAAAGTTGATTTGAAGTTGAAGGATGCATATTTCTTGGGACAGTTTGAGGTACAGGTAGAACCACAAGAATATGTAAATGATATTACAAAGCTTCAAATTGATGGTGTTGATCAGCAAGAAAAAGAGAATAAATATCAAGCATTTAATGGCGGTTTCTACTTGGATAAAACAAATTATAAAATCATTATGAATGAACCAAATGATGGTGCTAAGTTATCGCTAACGATGAAGGATGGTAAGGTATATCAGTACCAATATAATAAGTCTACAAATAAAGTTGGGGAAAGACTTGTTTTACAAAATGAGAATTCAACAAAGCCGGCAGAAACTCCAACTCCAACACCAGATACAAAGAAGCAGCCAGAGGAAAATTCACAGGTTGTGAAATTGACAGATGTAAGCTCCTTTGGAGATTATAAGATTAGTGTTGAACCAAAGGAAGTAATCAATCAAATCACAAAGATTCAAATCAACCATGCAGTACAAGAAGAAAAAACGAGTAAGTGGTTAGCATTTAACGGTGGTTACTATTTGGATAAAGATCATCATGCAATTATCATGAATGAACCAGGGGATGATGCACTAGTATCAGTTACATTAAAGAATGGTAAAGTATATCATTTCAAATATGTAAAATCCAACAAGGCAGGTACACGTTTTGTGGCGCAGAAAGATGAAGAGGTTAACTCTACAAAGATTCTCAAGGTTAGAATCATTGGTTCGTTTGAAGGTGCTATTCAAGGACAAAAGAAGTACGATGCAATCTCAGGTGCAAGTACATCTACAAGCGTAAATAAGAATAGTAACGTACAAGTACAGGCGGCGGAAGTAGAAAGCGAAGATGCTGTCGTGCCAGAAAGTGCTTGGAAGCCATTAAGCCAGATGAAGAATTTATATGCAGATCGTAAGCAATTTACGATTGAACTTTCACCGGAATCTGGTATGAAAGCAGTATATAACGTATATGATAGTTCAATCACACTATCTGGAACGCCAAATAAGATTGGGAAATATCCTGTTAAGGTAAATGTGAAAGATGCTGCAGGAAGAACAGCTAGTTCAAATATTTTATATTTCCAAGTATATGGTACAAATGAGAAATTGGAAGATCATCTCAAAGTGGAAAATTCACGAAAGATGAAAGATGGAAAATATATATGGGATATGAATCCGTGGGTGATTACAGAATTTACACACGATGCATCTCAGACCGTGACGGTGCCAAAAGACATCAAAGCATGGTATGGATCAAATACGACAGGTGTATATGGAAAACTAGGACAAGCAATTGAGCAAGGTGGTCAAATCAAGCATACCCTTGTGATTCCATCAGGTGCTAATCTTACAATGGTTAATATGATTGTGAATAGTAGTGTACGTATCGTTGTTGAAGATGGCGCAAAGTTAAATCTAAAAGATACTTCTATTTATGGAGAAATCGTTGTAAAGAAGGGTGGTACCTTTAAGATGAACCATGAAGTTGACCATTTAGGGAATGCGAAGTTCCTCACTGGTGCTATGATTAACGGACAGTTGATTTTAGAGGATGGTGCAACCCTTGAAGATTCTAAAATTTATTCTAATGCAAACTTCTTAACAGATGGTAATAAAGCTAAGAAAATTGACACTCCAGTTGTTGTTGCCAAAGGGAATGTTACGATAAAGGGTCAAGTTTATATTCGTGGAGATGAATCTGCTACGGGTGAATATAACGGTAAGAAGGTTGGTGGACAACCTGCCTTACGCATTGAAAATGGCACTGTTAATGTAACAGAAAATTCTACACTAGGTGTATATGGTGGTGGTCGTTTTGCAACGACATCTATTGGTGGTAATGCTCTAGAACTTTCCAATGGTGAAGTGACAGGAAAAGGAAAACTTGTTGCTATTGGTGGTGCTTCAACATGGGGACATGCTGGTAACGCTGTTGTGGGTACCGGAAAGATTACAGTTAAGTATGCAATCTTGAATGGAGGCAATGCATATGGAAAGGGTTCAACACCAGGTAAATCACATGAAAAAGGTGTTGAGCTATTTGATACAACGATTGGTAAGGCAACAGATGGAAAGGTTCTAACAGTTTCAAGTGAAAATGATCAACCTTTGTATTGGAAGAGTATTACAGATGAAGTACCTTCTGCGGATGCGTACTTTGGTATAGAGAGAATTTCTAGCAATAAAAAGCCTGAAACAGAGAAACCGATGAATCCAAGCAAGCCCGAGAAAAAGCCAGCTATTCTTCATATTAATTCTGTGGAAGCAAACTTAGAATTAAATAATGTAGAGAAGTACGAAGCATATGATATTTACTTTGCTGATGAAGCTGGAAATGAAATTACAGTAGATGAAAAGAAGCAGGTACGTGTGAGTTTGAAGACAATGTCTTCGGAAGGTGTTGAAATTTATCACCGTAAGCATGATGGTTCTTTGGAAAAAATTGATGTAGAAAGTACGGATGGAAATGAGATTACATTCTCCCATGACAAGTTCTCGGTATATTATTTTGTGAAAATGAAGTCGGCACAAATCCCTTCTACGCAATCAGAACAAGAGTCACACAGACAAGTAAGTTCCGTAAAAACATCGGATTCTACATCTATAACATCCTTTGCGTGGTTATTTGTTGCAGGTCTTGCAATGACACTCTATTTGTTCAAAACACGTCTACAAAAACACTAAAAATAAATGAAAAGCTCAACCAAGATATACTCAATTGAGCTTTTTTTATGAGGAAGATATGTTTCATATGATTTCTTTTATGTTTTGGTGTTACTATATTTCTATGGAAAAGGGGTTAATATGTTAAAACAAATTAAATGGAGATCTATTTTAGTTGGAATTGGATATATTATTGCTGGATTGTTGTTGATTGTTTATCCAGAGAGTAGCCGCAATCTTATTGCATATGTATTAGGAATTGCTCTTGTGGTATACGGTATCGTATCTTTAACAACATATTTTGTAATTAACGTAAAGGATAGTTTACGCCGTAATGAATTTTCAATTGGAATTATGGCAATTACAGCTGGTCTTATCATTATTTTTAAACAGCAGATTTTGCTGGATATTATACCGGTACTATTAGGGCTTTTGATTATCGCAGATGGAATTGGTAAATTGCAAAATGCAGTTGTTGCAAAACGTATTGGTTCTTCGCAATATTTTACGTATATTGTTTTATCTGCAGTATCTATTGTTTTAGGCTTTGTTGTTATGTTCTTCTTAACAGGGGTACAATTACAAAAAACTTTATTTGTCGTGATTGGTATTAGTTTGGTTTATTGTGGTATTTCAGATATTTTTGTAATCTTATTTATTGCAGATAAATTTCATAAGTTTTTGAAGAGCTTTGAAATAAATGGCAGAGTAATTGAAGCTGAAGTGGAAGAAAAACCAGTAGAAGAAACTGTCAAATCAAATACGGAAGAAGAGAAGTCAGAATAGCCTGACTTCTCATTTTCGATACAATCACTTAAAATAGATACATGGAGGAAGTATTTTAATGTTTAATGATTGGTTTAAAATTGGTCCTGTTACTGTACATGGATATGGATTCATGATTGCAGTTGGTATATTGTTTGCGTTCTGGTTATCAGAACGTCTGGCAAAAAAACAAGGACTAGAATATGAAAAGATTGATGGAATGATTTTCTTTATCATTATCTTTGGGTTTATTGGAGCGAAGTTACTCTATATCTTTACGGTATGGGATTCATTTGTAAAGAATCCTGTTGTGATTTTGAGTAATGAAGGATTTGTGGTCTATGGTGGTATTATCGCTGGTATTATTGCGGCGTGGATCTATTGTAAGTGGAAGAAGTGGGACTTTATGAAGTACGCAAATGTACTAATGCCTGCGGTTTCACTTGGACAAGGCTTCGGACGTATTGGATGTTTCTTTGCCGGATGCTGTTATGGTATTCGTACAACAGCTTGGTATGGTGTAGAATTTCCGGCAGAGTCTCTTGGACCTGGGGCTGGTATCAAGGTTATTCCAACAGAGTTAATTTCCTCTGCTGGTAACTTCCTAATCTTTGCTTTCTTATTAAGAAACTTATTAAAGGGTAAGCATCCTGAAGATACAGCAGCGTGGTACTTAGTTTTTTATGGATTAGGTAGATTCTTAGTAGAATTCTTACGTGGTGATTTAATCCGTGGACAAATTTGGATCTTCTCCACATCACAATTTATTTCAATCTTTGTATTCTTAGCAGGAGCGTTCTTGTTATGGTATAGACAAAATCATTCAGATTTGAAAAAGGAGGTAGCCGCATGAGAATTGGTATTGCAAATGATCACGCATCTGTAGAGATGAAGAAGGAACTTGTTGCGTATCTTGAATCACAAGGACACGAAGTTATTAACTACGGTACAGATTTATCTGAAAGCACAGATTATCCTATCTGGGGTGAAAAGGTATCAATGGCTGTTGTAAATGGTGAAGTAGAGCGAGGCATCGCAATCTGCGGAACTGGTGTTGGAATCGGTATTGCATGTAATAAAGTAAGAGGTATTCGTGCATGTATCTGCTCTGAACCATATAGTGCTAGATATTCAAGATTACATAACGATGCAAATATCATTGCCTTTGGTTCAAGAGTGATTGGAATCGAAACAGCAAAGATGCTTGTAGATGAATTTGTGAATACTGAATTTGAAGGTGGACGTCATGAACGCAGAGTAAACATGGTGATGGAAATCGAAGCGAGAAACTTTTAACCGGTATGAATGCCGGTTTTTTTATCTAAAAAACCTTCACGAGTGTGAAGGTTAGTGAACTGCTGGTAATTCAAAGTCTTCTTTCTTTTCAAGAATCTCCATGAATTCTTCACCAGTAATTGTTTCTTTTTGATATAAGAACTGTGCAATTCGATCAAGATCTGCTTTATGCTCAGTTAAAAGTTGCTTTGCTTTTTCGTGTTGTTGTTTGACGAGTGCTACAACCTTTTGATCAATTGTTGAAGCTGTACCATCTGAACATGCAAGTGATGCATCACCACCGAGGTATTTGTTATTTACAGTTTCCATTGCGACCATATCGAATTCATCACTCATACCGTAACGGGTAATCATTGCACGAGCAATCTTTGTTGCTTGTTCGATATCGTTGGAAGCACCTGTAGTAACTTGGCCAAATTCAACTTCTTCTGCTGCACGACCACCTGTAAGTGTGGTGATACGGTTTTCTAATTCAGACTTTGTGTAAAGAGGATGGTTACCTTCTTCAACCTGCATTGTATAACCTAAAGCACCACTAGTACGTGGGATGATTGTAATCTTCTGTACAGGTGCACTATGTGTTTGTAATGCCGCAACTAATGCATGTCCTACTTCGTGATACGCAACAACTAGTTTTTCTTTATCTGTTAGAATTGCATTCTTCTTTTGATAGCCCGCAATAACAACTTCAATACTTTCTTCTAAGTCTTTTTGACTAACTGCATTTCTCTTTTCACGTACAGCGCGTAGAGCTGCTTCGTTGATGATATTTGCAAGTTCTGCACCAGATGCACCAGAAGCCATGCGTGCAACTACATTGTAATCAATGCCTGGTTCTGTCTTAACTTTCTTTGCGTGTACTTTTAAGATATCTTCACGACCTTGTAGATCAGGTAACTCAACTGGAACACGACGGTCAAATCTTCCTGGACGTAGTAGGGCAGGGTCTAGATTTTCAGGACGGTTCGTGGCTGCAAGAACGACAATACCATTATTACCTTCAAAGCCATCCATCTCTGTGAGTAACTGATTTAATGTCTGCTCACGCTCATCATTACCACCAAAGTTACCTGCATTACGCTTACCACCAATCGCATCGATTTCATCGATAAATACAATACATGGTGCTTTTTCTTTTGCGTCTTTAAATAAACTACGAACTTTGGAAGCACCCATACCTACGAACATCTCTACAAACTCTGAACCAGAGATAGAGAAGAATGGTACGTTTGATTCACCGGCAACTGCCTTTGCAAGCATGGTCTTACCTGTTCCTGGAGGACCAACTAGAAGAATACCCTTTGGCATAGTCGCGCCAATGGACTTAAACTGATTTGGATCATGTAGATAGTTAACAATTTCCTGTAGATTCTCTTTAGCTTCATCTTCACCAGCAACATCATGGAAGCGAATCGTTGTCTTATCTTTATCGTAAACACGAGCATTTGACTTACCTAGATTGAACATACCGCCTAGACCGCCACCTCCAAGTGGAGAATTTTTGCCGCCACCTTGCATTGTACGGTTGATATAGCGCATTAACATTACCGCAATGATGATTGGAAGAATCCAACCAAAGAAGATGTTCATAAATATAGAACCCTGTTGTACACGTGTACCAGAGAACTTCACATTATGATTTTCGAGACGATCAACTAAATCAGGATCATTTACTTTTACAGTAGAGTATACTGTATCACCATCTTTGAGTTTATATGTAATCTGAGAAGACTCAATCGTCACCTCATCAATTTTGTCATCGGTGGTTTGTTGAATAAATGTACTATAAGGAACTTCTTCAATTTGTGCCTGCTGAAGAACAGGTCGTAAAACCAAGTTGAGTAATACTAATACAATTGCGACAAACGCATAGTAGTACACAAAAGGTTTTTTCTTCTTGTTATCATTCATATAAAACTCCTTTCGGATAAAAAGATTTTAGCACATTCATATACAGAGTGCTAATAAAATGCTGTGTGAATTTATGTGAAATAAAAAATGATGTAGTATTTAACTATAAGATATGAACGAAATTTCTTACAGTAGAGGAAGATAAAGTGTGGGTAATTATTTTATATACTGATATTTTCACTGTGATTTTAATTGCAATGATATATGTAAATTGAATAGTAAAATAAACATAATACTCATCAAATAATATATGCCAAAGAAACAAAGAGGAGTGGTAAAGATCTTTGGAAAAAGTTTATGCTAGTGTAGTAGGTGGAGATATGGGGAAAGCATGTTACATATCAAGATTGAAAGGTATGAGTCATATATTGGGTTTGCTACTCGTAATTTTGATGCAGTATACTTTTATCGTGGATTAGGATATGACGTCTTGAATACAATTACGATTAGAAAAGATTTTCATCCAGAGCAATTGGAACAGATTTCCAAAGAATATGTTCTTAAACAAGATTTTGTTGTTCGAAGAATTAAGAGAAAAAATAGCAATTAAGTAGTACAAAAATATATAAAACTAGAGTTTAAATCTTTTATGGAAGGGAGATTATATGAAAATAGATGCTAGAGAAATCAAAAAAATAACATATGATTATTATTCTTGCTTCTGTGGAGCAGATATAAGTAATTTTGAACATGGTATACAGTTTGTTTGTACCGATAAAAGAAGTCTTATATTAAAAGGATTTGGATGTAAATACTCGATATATATCTTGTGTAAAGGAGATGCTTGTATCGTAGCTTATTCACCTAAATACCAATCTTATTTTGATGAACTTACGAAACTAACAGATGCTAAGGAATTGATTACTACAATCAACCAGTCTTATCCTTTAAAAGCATACCAATTAATGGAGTTTGTAAAAGAACGTGTTTTTGATTATAAAGACGCAAGAATGCTGAAAAGAAACGATTATCCACTGTTTGAGACTTTTTTCAAAAAAGCATATCCATCAGTTTCTGAAATAGATTGGCTCAAAGGCTATTTTGAAGAAAAAGTGGATAAAGAGTTTTTCTTTGGGTATATCAATGATGATGGACTTGTAGCTACATGTGATGCTCCAGATATGCCGTATATGGGCGGGTATATTCAACATACAGGAATAATAACTTTGCCCGAGTATAGAAAAAAGGGCTATGCCAAATTATGCACAGCGTTAGCAACGCATCACCATATTCAATCAGGTATTGTTCCTCAATGGGAATGTACTTTAGATAACGTTGCATCGATTGAGCTAGCAAAATCAATCGGTTATAAAGAGTTTGCACAAGCATTTATCTTTGAGGAATCGTGAATCAAAAAGACTATATAAATGAAGGAGAAGGGAAATGAAAGTTTATCATTCTAGTGATACTGCTCAAGTTGGAACTAGACTAATCAACGATTACAAAAAGAATATAGAACTTGTAAGACCGTTTGTTATAGCATTGAAACAAAACAAGGAATGTTTTTTTAATCTTTGTTTATCTGGTCAATACATACGGGCTGTATTAGGAAAGTTCAACATGAAGAATATGGATACCTATTTTGTAAAATGGGCAAGTGAAGGAATCTTTGAATATGTAAGACAGAATGAATTTCCTGAGTTTCCAAATCGTATTGAAAGCAATTATTTCTTTGATTCAATTGAGAGTAGTAAACGTCTATTTGAAGAAGATTGGGGAGAAGCAGACCAAGAAGAAAGAGATAAGATTCGTTTATTTGAAGTAGAACTTAGAGATGATAATCCGGCTCTTTTTGATATGAACTGGTTTGATGAAGCTTTTGAAGTGATATATGAACTAGAAAGTTTAGATCAGATTGATACTGCCATAGAATATGCAAGAAATTATTTTGGCGGTAAGCAAAGTGAGAATTATAGGTTTGAGATTGTGAGTAATAAAGAAGCAGTAATCATAAATGACATTACTGAGAAACTAGAAAAATAAAAAACGCCTAAAGCGATTTATGTAAATGGTTCTCATCTATATAGTGGACTGAATATATCAAATTCATGATTGGTAAGTTTCAAAAGTAGGGTAGAAATATTTGCTATTAAAAATAGCTAAGTTTGTTTTAGGAGGCAAAGGATATATAGTAGATTTGTACCTAGTTATTCTTGGGAGGTGATACCATGAAAGTAACATACTTAAATCACAGCGGTGTTTTGGTGGAATTCAAAGACCATTATTGTATTTTTGACTATTACAGGGGTGAACTACCGCTTCTCGATAAAAAGAAGGAAGTGATTGTCTTTTGTAGCCACTGTCACGAGGATCACTATAATCCGTTGATTTTTGACCTTCTTGATGAAAGAGGGCTGAACTATCGGGCGGTGCTGGCAAATGACATAAGCGATGAAAAGAGACTGATGAATATAAAGCATAGCTTTGTTGAACCTGATCAATGCTACCGGTTTGCTGATGAGATTCAAGTTGAGACCTTACTTTCAAACGATAGTGGTGTCGCCTTCATTGTGAGTACCGATAAAGGAATTATTTACCATGGTGGCGATTTAAACGATTGGTATTGGGAAGGGGAACCAGAAGAGGATAACCAAAAGCTTCGCGCAATCTATCACGCGGAGATTGGGAAAATTAAGGGTAGACATTTTGACCTTGCCTTTGTTCCTCTTGACCCAAGACTGGAAGCACACTACGCTGACGGAATACTATATTTTCTAGAAAATGGGGACTGTGATGCTGTTTTTCCAATCCATTACTGGGGAGATTATAGTGTGATTCATCGCTTTATCACAGAATACCCACAATATCAGTCCCGTATCAAAAACACCGAGACAGCGAAAGGAGAAGAGATATGAAATTTAAGATGATTCATGAGAATTTAAATGTATCCGATTTGGAGAAATCCATCCGCTTCTATAACGAAGCACTTGGCTTAAATGAGGTAAGACGAAAGACAAGTGATGACTTTATCATTGTGTATTTAAAGAGTGAGGTTGGCGAGTTTGAGTTGGAGCTCACATGGTTAAAAAATCATCCTCAGCCATATGACTTGGGTGAGTGTGAATTCCATCTCGCATTTTGGGCAGATAATTTTGAAGCTGCATACAAAAAGCACAAAGAGATGGGTTGCATTTGTTTCGAAAATGAGACAATGGGCATCTATTTTATTGAAGATCCAGATGGATACTGGCTCGAGATTTTACCGTAATGTGATAAGAGGCTGTATGCTTCAAGTAAATCTAGAAAATTTACTTAAGGTATACAGCCTCTTTGTTGTCTATGGCGTCCTCGATGCGATTTGAACGCACGACCTACTGCTTAGGAGGCAGTCGCTCTATCCAACTGAGCTACGAGGACGTAGGAAATCATGAATGATACATTATGGAATGCATATTAAGACCACCATATTTAATATTATACTTTTTTTGATTTGTTTGTTATATTTAACACATTTCTATAAATTAAAAAATGCTTTAGGTTGCTATGTTTTTGAATAATTATTCTAAATTTTGAAAATTAATTACATTGATTATGAAAGTGTGTTATTGATAATAACAAGAGCAGAATTACTAAAGTGCGATAAAATAGGCTTTTTTAAGAATAAATTTAGAAAAATTATATGAAAAATACACTTTCACAATACTTTCACGTTTTCACCATATATTTAACACATGGTTTGGGTATATTATAAGTGTCTTAAATGACAGAGAAATTATAAATTTCTTTCCCTCCCAAAAAAGAAACTGAGGTCTGTGCCAGCGGATCTCTTTTTCATGTATTCTTCATTAGTTTAAAAATTAGAAATGGTATAATGTTGAAAAATATGATTAGAATTCGAACTGGAGGTTTTTATGAAGACAGTTGAAATAAAAGTGGAACAAGGTATTCTGCGAGGGGAAGTTACAGAATCTAAATTGATATTTAAGGGTGTACCTTACGCGAAACCTCCAATTGGAAATCTGCGTTTTAGTTCACCACAGGCACCTGATCGTTGGTTGGGTGTTAGAGATGCTTTGGAATATAGTAGGATTTGTCCACAGCCTAAGGCATCGAATCCGTTTTATCGTAAAGAGTTCTATAACTATGAGCAGTATCCTTATCCTGAAATGAGCGAAGATTGTTTGTATTTAAATATCTGGGCGCCAAATCGCAAATCGGATCATGGATATCCAGTCGCAATTTGGCTCCATGGTGGTGCTTTTGATCATGGGTATGGAAATGAAGTTCCGTTTGATGGAGAAGCGTTTGTACAGAATGATGTAATTCTTGTGACAATCAATTATCGTGTTGGTGTATTTGGATTCTTTGCCCATCCTCAACTAAAAGAGGAAGATCCCGCGCATTGTGTTTCTAACTATGGAATCTTAGACCAGGTATTTTCGATTCGCTGGATTCGCAAGAATATTGAGGCCTTTGGAGGAGATCCTGACAACATTACTTTATTTGGACAAAGTGCTGGTGCTATCAGTGTTCAGACGTTGATTTCTAGTCCTACAACGCGTGGTATGATTGCCAAGGCTATTATACAGAGTGGTGCAGGGGTAGATAATCCTATCTTTAAACATAAGACGATAGAAGAGGCTTATGAGACTGGAGAAGAAATTATGAAGCTTGTGGGTGCGAAAAATATTCAAGCATTGCGCCAAATTCCTGCTCAAAAGTTAGTGGATATCTTACCAAAGCTTTCAAAACATGATAATCGTTTGCTGTTTGGACCGGTAGTAGATGGCTTTGTATTAGAAGATACTTTTGATGAACTAGCAAAGCGTGGAGATGTTCAGAACATCCCATATATCATAGGTGCCAATGGAAATGATTTTGGCTTGGGTGTTGATGAACCGATGCGTAAGTCTAAGTATTATCATAGTATGATTGATTTTGCGAACTTAAGAAATGAACATCATGGAGAACCGACATACTTGTATTTATTCAATCGTAAGTTACCATCAGATGACGCTGGTGCTTTCCACTCTGCAGAGTTATGGTATATGTTTGGTACGTTGAGTCGTTGTTGGAGACAGATGGAAGTTCGTGATTATAAGATTAGTGATGAAATGGTTTCTGCTTGGACGAATTTCATGAAGAATGCAGAGCCTGGTAAGGGTTGGAAACCTTATACAGAAGAAAATAGCTTTATTCGTATGTTTCTCTAAAGAAAAAGAACACGTTATTTGAGGTGACCCCTAAAAGTTAGACTTTTTACGAGATGACTTTGGTCATCTCTTTTTTATGAAGCTAGAAGATGTTGTCTGTATTGAACAGGACTCATCCATCCTAACTTTTCTTTTATTCGTTGCTCATTGTAATAATTTATAAATCTTTCTATTTTTAACTTCAGTTCATCGAAACTATAGTACATGACTCCATAGTATATTTCTTGTTTAATCAGTCCAAAGAAATTTTCCATAACTGAGTTATCAAGGCAGTTTCCTTTTCGAGACATACTCTGGAAGATTCTTTCTTCTTTTAATCTACGTGTATAAGCGTTCATCTGATATGCCCATCCTTGATCAGAATGAAATGTTCTTCTATATGGGCAGTCTGTAGTGATTGTAATAGCTTTCTCCAAGGCATTCATCACGTTTTCTGCAGAAGGTCTCTTACCAATTTCGTAACTAAGTATCTCACCACTACACATATCCATAAATGGATCTAGATAAAGCTTATGTATTGTCATATGACCCTTTTTATCGACTTCATAATACTTGAATTCAGTTGTATCAGTTGTTATTTTCTGATGTGGTATATGTGTCTTGAAGCGTCTGTGAATTCTATTAGGCGCAACTCTTCCAACTGTTCCTCTATAAGAACTGTATTTTCTGCTTTTGCGAGTATAAGACGTTACCTGTAAGTGAAGCTTTTGTATGATTCTCTGTACTTTCTTTTTATTAATGGTATATCCATTGTTACGAAGTTCTCCAACGATTCTACGGTAGCCATAATCCTTATTGTTTATACGAATTTCTTGTATGTTTTCTTCAAGCTTTTTATCAGGATTTTCTCTATCAAATCTCTTTTGCCAATACATATATGTCGCTTTTGGCATTCCGGTATAAGAGAGAAGGTTTTTTAGCTTGAACTTTTGTCGGAGACTGTTGATGACGAGTGCCACTCTCTCATTTTTTCCTCGTCCTCTAAACGCAGCCTCCTCAGTTCTTTTAAAAATGCATTCTCTATTCTTAACCGAAGAAGTTCATCTTCTAATTTCTTTATATGTTCTACACTTGTATTAACAGAGGTCTCTTCTACGAGTTTGTTTTGAGTCTTTCTATCTGTCTTATCCATAGCTTTCCTTCGACCCTTTCGGCGTGATTTTAACGCATCAGGACCTGCTATACGAAAGCGATTAACCCAGTTGCCAATCGTAGCTGGGTTCTTAATGCCATTCTGTATAGCTAACTCTTGATATGTGATTTCACTTGTTAAATACAACTCTACAATAGAAAGTTTCATTTCGAAAGAATAAACTTCATTTTCTCGTGAGCGCAATAAACCATCATTTCCAAATGCTTTATAGTTTTTCACCCATTTGTGTAGCTGGGATTTAGAGTTTAATCCATATTTTTTAGAAAGATATAGAATTCCTCCTTTACCATTCAAATATTCTAAAACTATTTTTTTCTTGAATTCAAAACTATGTTTTGTCATAAAAATACCGACCTCCATTCGTTAGATTCTTGGTCTAACTTTTGGGGGTCGGTACAATTGTGTTCTTTTTCTGTCATTTATTCTCTTTTCCCTCTGGATAGAATAGGGATGGAATACGATTGGAATCGAAAACGTTGTTGTATTGTAGACAACGATATGTATTGATATCCGCATCATCAATATCGTTTACAGATTGATAGTATTTACCACTTGCATCATAACAACCATAGAGACCGATAACAGGATATTTATCTTTTAATTCATATAGGAATTCCTGATATGGAGTCATTTGGTAGTTAGCTGCCTTCATGATGAGTGAAGACAGGTAGTTGATACTTAACTTATCAAATGTTTGATCTGGAATATCGTAGTTAGCCCAAATTGAGAATGGTGTAATGTATTGCGTCATATCGTTTTCAGGTGTACCTGCATGTGGGAATAGAAGATTATCACAATCTGCTCCTAAGGAAGGTTGGTGGTCACCAAACATCACAATCATTGTAGGTTCTTTTACCTTTGAGAAGTACTCAATCAAGTTCTTGTAGTCTTGATCAGAAATCTTCATTAATGAGAAGTAGTTTTCAGCGTGACCATATCCACCGCCAATAGAACTGAAATCGACAGTCTTCTTTAAGTCATCCTTATCATCATAGCCACCATGGTTTTGGTAGGTGATATTGAAGATGAAGTTCTTCTTATCTTTTTCCTTTTCGTAAGCCTCTTCTAGTACCTTGAAATTCTGTGCATCACTTGGATATCCATGGATTGTCTCTAGACCATCGAATGTTTCTGCGAAGACTTTATCCTGGTATTGTAGTTTCTTCCATGCGGAAGCACGGTTCCAGTTTGTGGATTTACCAAGGTGAATACCTGTAGTAGTAAAGCCGCTTTGGTTAAAGTAGGAGATCATAGAAGGTACGTTTCTGTGCATATACATGTTGAATGGATATACACCACCCGCAAAGAAGGCTGTTGTATTACCTGTTAAGGATTCATACTCACTATTACATGTACCACCACCACGTACATCGACGTAGAGGTTTCCACGAATTGTGTTATCTAAAGATAGATAGTAAGGGATGATGTTATCGGCGTAGTTTGTGCCACCAACATTCATATCCGCAAAGGATTCATTCATAACCATGATGATATTCGTTGGTTTTGTGCCATTTGGGTCAACGTTGGCCGCAGCACGTTCTGCAAGTTCCTTGCCAAGCTGCTTGAGTTCTTCTACAGAATATCCTTCTGGTTTCTTTGGTTGATCAGAGATGTATTGGTTTACAAGACCTGTAAAGCTAAGGGCTGTACCATCTGTTTGGAAGATGGATAATAGGTTCATATCCCATAGGTAGTATTGACCAACACTATTTAAGAAGAGTGCTACAACAATAATCAAGATGGGGTATGTTGCGTAGTATACGTTAATCTTTGTGTTATCACGTGGTACAGCACGCATCAAGAGATAAATTAAGATGGCGATGATAATCGCGATAACCATAAAGTAACGAATCTGAACTTGGTAGTTGGAGATGACATCTGCAGCTGTACCAATTGCGGTTAAATCCCATGGTGCGATTGGACGGTTGCGGAATTGTGTTACGTACATGTTTACAATACCGAAGATAACAACAAACAAGTTACTAATCAGTACTGAGATTGGTAATCGACGGAATAGCAAGTAGATTACTTTATAGAGGATAATATAAATCGCAACGTTATAGAAACGATTCATCAAGTTGATATAGTAGTAGTTACCGGTACAGATTTCTGACATGAAGAAGCACCATATAGGAGCTGCTATTAACATCATTTCGTTCTCTGGAATGTGTTTTGCCCATGTAATCTTCTTATCAATGAGATAAGCGATGATCCAGCTTAATACTAAGATGGAAAGGTATACTACAACCCAAGCTGCTTTTGGTAGGTACTCTTGGGTTTCAAGCTGTAGCCAGCCTTCAACACCATTTATGGTTAAGTTGATGGTGTTGTCATTTGTATTAATGACCATACCTTGAGAGGCGATGATCTTGTTAGAAATATTCTCTGGTGTATACTCTGCCAGTTTAAATGGTCCAAATGACACATCAATCTTTGAGATAGCGATGTCTGTCTTTACGTTGTTAAAACCCAAACGTAAAGAGTTTGTAACGATTGGAATGTTACTGAGGTGAATTACTTCCCAAGATGGCTGTGCATCTAGCCAAGTCTTATGAGAGTTATAGTTATAGTTTGCAAAAATTTCTTCTCCACGGTCTGTGTTAAAGTTTGATACGACCATAGTACCTTGGATACCTTTTTTCATGTGTACATCAAAGGAAAGATGTGGCGCATAAAACAGTAAGAACATTGCTGAGACGAGTAAGAACCAAACGGTTCTACGTATATTTAGTTTTTCTTTTATAAATTTCATCATTTTATCACTTCCCTGAATAATGGTAGCACAAATGAACAGAGTGCGTTAACTAACATAGGTGAAAATTCAAAAAGTTCAGAATTAAAAAAGAGTAATCCCGAAGAATTACTCTAGTGATTAACTGAAATATACGAACTCATCTTGTGGCTTTTGGTAGTTTTGAATGCGGTTTGCATATAGGACGAGGGTCTTTCCACCATTATCTAATGGGATAGTCTTGAGATTACCTTGTACTTCATACCAGTTATCCTTTACAAGTTCTTCTACTTTCACACCTGTGACGGTTAAGCCGCATAGACTTGTGTCATTTGCACAACATACCATCGCTTGTCTGCCCATGATAAATGTCTGATGATAGCCTGGCAATGTCTCAGTGAACTTACCGCGTAGAATGATTTCTTTTCCATCGTATTTATCTGGATTTTCCATAGCATCCATATACCAGATTCCATAATCGTCATCTTGGATATCGATAATAGGTGCATTGATATTGAATGGTAGTACACCTTCTTTAAGAGTAACCTGTGCACCATGTTCACCTTCGTAGAAAATCTGAGCTTTCTTATTGATGGCTTTGATATTGCCACGCAGCATCGATGCGGAGGTATCCGGTGTACAACGATTACAGATAATCGTATCACTGTACTTTAACTGCTCATAGATGACAGAACGCATTGCGTTAATATACATCTGGAAGGTTGTCGCATCTACTGTTGTAAGAATCTGTACCAAAGGCCAGAAGTTTGGCATTTGTGACAAGATAAACGGTGTAATTGCGAGGGTTCCATTGTATTCGATAAATACTTGGTTTGGATGATAGATGGTATCTAATTCGCGAATCTTTTCTGCGTTTAGATCATCTGGAGAGTCCATATATTCAACGAATGCTTTGCGCTCTGCAAGGTATTTATCGTTGTATCGAACTTCACCTTGTTCAAAACAGATAATTAATGTACGACTGTTTTCTTCCATAAAGGAAGGGTCGTTGAGTGTATCTAAGATTAAAGATGTTTTACCGGAATCAAGAAATCCCGTAAAGAGATAAACGGGGGTTGCCATCTTACTTCACCGCAAAGATTTCTTTGATGCGAGCAACGTCTACCTGATCACCAATGACAGTAATTAAACCAGTATAAGCAGGGGAGCCAATACGGATGTCTGCATCTCCTGGTACATAGTCAAAGAATAACCAACTTCCGTCTGTGCTTGGAACAATACCTTTAGCACGGATAATATGTTCATCTAACTCAGAGAGAGCTAATGCGATATCTTCTACAGAGTATTTGTTAACTGTTTCAATACCGAATGATGCGAATACTTCGTCAGCATCGTGTCCATGATGGTGGTGATGGTGTTCATGATCGTGATGGTCATGACCGCAACAGCAGCTTTCCTCCTCATCATGATCTTCTTCATCGTGGTGATGATGGCAACAACATTTCTCTTCATCATCATGACGATGCTCATGATGGTCGTGTTCATGGTGGTGCTCTTCGTCGTGTTCATGAGAGCCACAGCAACAACAGCCCTCTTCTTTATTGTGTTCGTGATCATGGTGGTTGTGACCACAACAGCAATCGCTATCATCGTCTTCATCATGGCAACCACATCCACAACAGCAGCTTTCTTCTTCCTCTTCGAGTTCTGGGAAGCCGTCTGTAGAGCCTTCCATTGCGTCGGTAATAGCTTGACCAGAGAGGTCATCCCATGGTGTTGTGATGATTCTTGCGTCATGATTTAACGCGCGGATAATCTCGATATCCTTCTGTAATGTTTCTTCATTGATGAGTTGCGTTCTAGATAGGATGACACAAGCAGCTGTTGAAATCTGATCATCAAAGAACTCTTTGAAGTTTTTGTGGTATATTTCACAACGTTTTGCGTCTACAACTGTACTGTAACTATTCAGTTCTAAACCTTCCACATCTTTTACAACTGTTAAGATATCGGATAATTTACCAACACCGGAAGGTTCAATGATGATGTGGTCAGGATTGTACTTCTTGACTACTTCTTGTAAAGCGTTGCGGAAGTCGCCTTGTAATGTACAGCAGATACATCCGCTGTTGATTTCATTGACAACGATACCGGAATCTTTTAAGAAACCACCGTCAATTCCAATTTCGCCAAATTCGTTTTCTACAAGAACAACCTTTTTGCCTGCGTATACTTCTTTGATTAACTTTTGTATCAATGTAGTTTTTCCAGCTCCTAAAAAGCCAGAGATAATATCAATTTTTGTCATTTCATTACCTTCTTTCATTATTATTATATCCTTTGCGTCAAATTTACCAAATCGGATGCCTAATGCGTATCGCCATTGAAAATGGAATTTTTTACAATGACATAATCAACATAACGAATTGCGTTTAAATCTTTTCCACCTGCATAAGAGATGGATGATTGAAGATCCTGTTGCATTTCGGTTAGTGTATCCATGATAGAACCCTTACATGGCACAAGCATCTTTTTACCTTCCACATTTTTACGGGTGCCTTTTTGATATTCGGAGGCACTACCGAAGTATTCTTTCATTTCAATACCATCTTGCATAACGGTATTACCCGGTGATTCAATATGTCCGGCAAATAGGGAACCAATCATGACCATATTTGCACCAAAGCGAATAGACTTCGCAATATCACCATTTGAACGGATACCGCCATCGGCAATGATTGGTTTGCGTGCAGCTTTTGCACACCAACGCAAAGCAGCTAACTGCCACCCCCCTGTACCAAAGCCTGTTTTTAGCTTTGTGATACATACTTTTCCAGGACCGATACCAACTTTCGTTGCGTCTGCACCTGCATTTTCAAGTTCACGAACGCCTTCAGGAGTTCCAACATTACCTGCAATAACAAATGTGTCTGGCAGGTATTTTTTTATATGTTTAATCATATTGATGACGGCGTTGGAGTGTCCGTGTGCAATATCGATTGTAATGTAGTCTGGAACTAGGTGATGGTTAGCAAGATCGACAATGAGATGATATTCATTTTCTTTTACACCAACACTAATGGAAGAAATCAATCCTTTTTCATTCATCATCTGTACAAACGGAAGACGACTTTCAGGAGTGAAACGATGCATGATATAGAAATATCCATTCTCTGCAAGTTTAATTGCTAGAGATTCATCAATGATTGTCTGCATGTTTGCTGGAACAACTGGTAATTTAAAGTGATGTTTTCCAAATTGTGTTGTTGTATCACACTCAGAGCGACTGTTTACAATGCATTTATTTGGTATTAGTTGAATATCTTCGTAATCAAAAACTGTAAAATTTTCCATAAAAAAAACCACTTTCTTTGAAATGGGGAAATTTGTTATCCTCATATACAATAGCATGAATTGGTGGGAATATCTTGATATAGATAAAGAAAAGCGTAGATATTTCCGGATACAGAATAGTAAAAATGTAACAATTTACATAAATTAAATGATGAACATTTACATAAATTATGAAAGAAAAGAAAAAAGTACTTGAAAAACTTTCCGAAACATTTTAAACTCAGTGTATCTTTTAGGAGGGAAAAGTTATGAAAGCAAAGAAAATAACGGCAACTGGTTTAGCTGCAGCGATGAGTATGGCAGTGTTAGCGGGCTGTGGTCCAAAGTCAGAAGCTGCCACGACTACGACAGTAACAATTGCATTCGATACTGATGTGAGTTCAATGGATAACTCAATTGCGACAGATGGTTCTTCCTTCTCGATGCAAATGATGGGTTTATCTGGACTTCTAGCATTGGATGAATCAGGAACACCTGTTCCAGACTTGGCAGAAAGTTATGATGTAAGTGATGATGGACTTACTTATACTTTCCATTTAAAGAAGGATGCACAGTGGTCTAATGGAACACCAATCACAGCAAATGATGTTGTTTATAGTTGGCATCGTTTAGTGAGTCCTACACTTGCAAGTGAGTATGCTTTCCTCTTAGATACGATGCATGTTGTCAATGCAAGTGATGTTATCGCGGGTAAAAAAGATGCTAAGGAGTTAGGCGTTAAGGCGACGGATGATCATACGGTAAAGGTAAGCTTATCTCTACCATGTAGTTTCTTGCCATCACTTATGGCGTTCCCACCTCTATTCCCATTGAATGAGGAATATGTAACATCGCAAGGTGATCAATATGCATTATCCCCAGAAAACATGATTTACTCTGGACAATATGTTATGACAGACTGGAAACAGGGTAATGAATATACATTCGAAAAGAATGATAAGTATGTTAACGCAGATAAGGCAAAGGATAAGGCTGATACGGTTGTCTTCAAGTTCATCCAGGATACACAGGCCGCAATGTTGTCATATCAGAATGGTGATATTGATGCGGTTAAACTACAGGGTGAACAAGTAGATCAATACAGTTCTCAAGAAGGCTTCACAAATCGTTTACAAGGTTACCTATGGTTCCTATCCATCAACTTCAATAATCCAATCTTCCAAAATGCGAACTTACGTACAGCGTTAAGCTATGCCGTAAATCGTGAAGCGATTGCAAATGATGTGTTAAAAGATGGTTCTATCGCCGCTAGAGGTTTCGTTCCTTCAGAATTTGCGACGGGGCCAGATGGAAAGGACTATGTTGAAACTGCAGATACTTTAACAGAGTACAATCCTGATAAGGCAGCAGAATACTATAAGAAGGCCGTTGCGGAATTGGGCGGGGATGCTTCCTTTACATTATTATTCGAAGATACTGAAGCTTCTAAGTCAGTTGCGGAAAATCTACAAGCGCAGCTACAAAAGAATTGTCCGGGCTTAATTGTCACCTTAGATCAGAAGCCTAAGAAGACAAGATTACAATTAATGACTGCACATAACTATGAGGTTGCTTTGACACGTTGGGGGCCTGACTACTCAGATCCACAGACATTCATGGATTTAGTAACTACTACAAGTACTTACAACCATGGCTCTTACAGCAACGCTGCATATGATGCGCTTATTGCGAAAGCTGAAACAGGTGAAGATGCCGCAAATGCGGAAGCTCGTTGGAAGGATTTCCAAGAAGCTGAAAAGATTTTGGTACAACAGGACCATGGTGTTATCCCAATCTATCAGAATGGTGGTGCGATGATGATCAATCCTAAGGTATCTGGTATTCGTTTCCATAGTGGCGGTGTTGATGATTATAGATGGATGGTTGTTTCAGAGTAATGTTTGTCAAATGACAATATAGAGCGGTATAAACGCCGCTCTATTCTATTATTACAATCTATAACGAAAGGAGTCTTCATGTTTAAATATATTACAAAACGTGTTGTCATCAGTTTTTTGACATTACTTGCAATCTTACTTGTGCTGTTTCTAATGTTGGAATTGATGCCGGGATCACCTTTTAATGATGAAAAATTAACCGCTTCACAACTAGCGCTCTTAAATGAAAAATATGGATTAAATGATCCTGTGATTATACGTTTCTTCCGCTATGTTTTGAATATGTTCAAAGGTGATTTTGGCGTATCGTATGTAATTAATAAAAATAAATATGTATCAACTTTAATTAGTGATCCACTTTCCTTATCCATTCGTATCGGAGCAATGGCGATGGTTGTTGGCTCGATTCTAGGACTTATTTTAGGAATTGCGGCCGCACTCAACCACAATACATGGGTTGATACGTTATGTTCGCTTATTTCCATTGTTGGAGTATCGGTTCCATCTTATGTATTCGCGTTAATATTGATGTACTATATCGGCTTTAAGCTTGGTTGGACACCGATTTTATACTCTGCCAAAAACGCTGGTTCATCCATGATATTACCAGTACTTGCGCTATCAATGTTTCCACTTGCAAATGTATCTCGTTTCGCAAGATCAGAGTTAATTGATGTCCTAGGATCTGACTATATTCAGCTAGTACAAGCAAAAGGTGTAAAACAAACTGGTTTAATTCTTAACCATGCATTACGAAATGCATTGATTCCAATTGTTACAATCATGGGACCATTATTAGTTAATCTTCTGACAGGTTCGATGGTTGTTGAAAAGGTATTTGGTATTCCGGGGATTGGTATGTTAATGGTGCAGTCAATTCAGAACAATGATTATAACGTAGTAATTACATGTGCGTTTATCTATTCGGCAATGTATATCTTTGTAATGTTAATTGTTGATATTCTCTACGGTTTCATTGATCCACGTATTCGTGTGGCAAAGGAGGGTAATTAAATGGACATGATTAAAAACAAACCTTTTTTGACAGATGAAAAAGTTGATGATTTTACAGCGGAAGATTTTGTCTTCGTACATCGCAATGAAGAACTATTAGATGAAGCATATACTGCAACATCCTATGCAAAAGATGTATGGATGCATTTTAAAAAGAATAAGGGTGCTGTTCTTGGAGCCATCATTATCATTGTCATAATCCTACTCGCTATCATTGGGCCAATGATTTCTGGATATAAGGGTGATGCAATCAACCTGGATGTACAAAGTTTACCACCACGTATTCAAGGAATTTATAAACTGGGAATCTTTAGTGGTTATGAAAAAGGTGTTGATCAATACACAGCACACGGTGTATCACAAGCATTCTATTGGTTCGGTACAGATACCAATGGAAGAGACTTATTCACTCGTGTATGGGAAGGCACTAGAGTATCATTGATTATCGCATTAAGTGCAGTTGTAATCGATATTGTAATCGGAATGTCCTATGGATTAATCTCTGGTTACTTTGGTGGTAAGGTTGATATGGTCATGCAAAGATTCATGGAAATCTTAAATGGTATTCCAACCCTTGTAGTTGTTACACTATTGGGACTGGTACTTCCTCCAGGTATTACATCCATTGTCTTTGCGTTAATGATTACGGGATGGATTGGTATGGCGCGTATCTCAAGAGCGGAAGTATTAAAGCTCAAAGAGTCTGAATTCATTCTTGCAAGTAGAACGCTGGGTGCGAAAAATTTCTCTATCATCTTTAAAGAGGTTATGCCAAATATCTTTGGACAGCTGATTGTTATGTCGATGTTCTCAATTCCAAACGCAATTTTTACAGAAGCCTTCTTATCCTTTGTTGGTTTAGGGATTCAGGCTCCTGATGCATCCTTGGGATCATTAATATCCGATGGATATAAATCACTTACAGTTCATCCACACATCATTATGTCTGCGATTGTTGTACTGGCATTACTTATGTTAAGTTTCAACCTCTTCGCGGATGGTATTCGTGATGCGTTTGATCCAAATCAAAAACAACGCTAGAAAGGAGTTTCCATGTCAGCAAACAAAGATAAAGTACTATCAATACGTGATCTGAATATTTCTTTTGAAACAGCTTCAGGTAGAGTGAAGGCTATTCGTGGTGTACGTATGGATTTGTTCAAAGGTGAAACAATCGCTATCGTAGGTGAATCTGGTTCGGGTAAGTCGGTTACAGTGCGTGCCATCATGGGAATTCTAGCAGGGAATGGTAGGATTGATAGTGGACGTATTGAATATAGTTTTACAAATGAAAAGGGTGAACGTGAAACTGTGGATATGACAGCACTATCGCAGAAAGAAATTCGTTACCGCTTTAGTGGAAAACATATTGCGATGATATTCCAAGACCCTATGACATCACTTGATCCAACCATGCAGATAGGGAAGCAGATTATGGAGGGGATGATCATTCATGAAGGCATTTCCAAAGAAGAGGCGAAAAAGCGTGCAATCGATCTTTTGGCAGAAGTTGGAATTGAAAACCCTGAGAAAAGATTTAAAGAATATCCGCACCAGTTATCTGGTGGTATGCGTCAGCGTGTTGTGATTGCGATAGCACTTGCATGTAATCCAGATATTCTGATTTGTGATGAGCCTACTACAGCGCTTGATGTAACGATTCAGGCAAAGATTCTAGAAGTGATTAAAAAGCTTCAGGTAGAAAGAAATATCTCCGTTATCTTTATTACGCATGACTTAGGAGTAGTCGCAAAGGTTGCGGACTATGTCGATGTCATGTATGCAGGTAGAATTATTGAAAAGGGTTCTATTGATGAAATCTTCTATGACCCTCGTCATCCATATACCTGGGGATTACTTGCGTCTATGCCAGATACAGAAACAAATTCTGATCGATTATACGCAATTCCAGGAACTCCACCAGATTTATTAAAGCCAATTACGTATGATGCGTTTGCACCACGTAATGAATATGCATTAGCAATTGACTATAAAGCAGAACCACCAATGTTTAATGTCGGTGGTCAACACCGTGTGGCTTCATGGTTATGTGATGAAAGAAGCCCACGCGCAGAGATGCCAGCAATTCTAAAAGATAGAATTGAACGCATGAGAGAGGAGAGTGAAAAGTATGGCAGTTGACTATAACACAACACCATTATTGCATGTAGAAAATTTAAAGCAGCACTTTCGTATCTCTCGAAATTACACCACAAAAGCTGTCGATGGTATTAGCTTTGATATCTATGAAGGTGAAACCTATGGACTTGTAGGTGAATCTGGATCTGGTAAGTCCACAACAGGGCGTGCAGTCATCCGTTTATATGATCCTACGGAGGGAAAGATTATCTTCAATGGTCATGATATCAGTGGAAAGCTTTCAAAGAAGGAAAACGATTATCTACGTAAGAACATGCAGATGATTTTTCAAGATCCGATGGCTTGCTTAAATCCACGTAAGAAAGTCAAAGAAATCATTGCGCAAGGGTTGCGTATTCATCATGACTATAAGACAGAAGAAGAGTTAACAGAGCGTGTATATCAAATTTTAGAGAAGGTTGGTTTATCTCGTGAACATGCGACGCGTTATCCACAGCAGTTCTCAGGTGGGCAAAGACAGCGTATTGGTATTGCACGTGCCTTAATTATGAATCCAAAGCTTGTTATCGCAGATGAAGCTATCTCTGCTTTGGATGTATCTGTACAGGCACAGGTCGTTAACCTGATGCGAGACTTACAGCAAGAGCTTGGAATTACGTATCTATTTATCGCACATGACCTTTCGATGGTGAAGTATATCTCTGATCGTATTGGAGTCATGCACCTAGGTCATATTGTAGAGACAGGTACAACAAATGAAATCTTTGATAATCCAATTCATCCATATACAAAAGCACTCTTATCTGCGATTCCAAAAGCAAATCCAGTTGTAGAGAAAAAACGTATAGCACTTAGCTATGACAAGGCAAAAGAAGGTGTTGATTACACAGTTGGAAGCTACCATAAGATTACTGATACACATACAGTACTTGCGACAGATGAAGAGTTTGCAAAGTGGACAAAATAAGTAACGTTAACAAATGGCTACAATGTGGTCATTTGTTTTTTTAGAAGAACAATTTATAATTCTTATGAGGAAATGATGCGACTAGGAAATATCAACCACAAAGAGATTCGGTATGAACGTGAACAGTTGAAGATGCTAAGAAATCAACTCTTTTCGTTGCGGTTACAAGAAAGGAAAAACATTCAAAGTATTCATGATCGATGTCAATATATCATCGTGGATAAAGTTGAGGGAGAGCTTCGACAAATTCCGATTACAGATCTTACAAAAACATTCGCAAGACTTCCCTTACAGGCACTGTATATAAATCACATTACAACGATGTATGATTTGTTGAAATATAATCATAGACAACTAGAAGCGTTGGATGGAATAGGTGATGAAACTGCAGATAAACTTATGCTGGCACTGCATCGTAGTACTGCAGCAATCAAAAGTCAGATTCACTATCGCATAGATCTAGAACATCTAAGTGATAGAGATCAAGAAATCATGCAAGAAATCTATTTCTATCTACATACCAAAGAAAACTGTGCAAAGTTAAATACAATCTATCAAGAAACAGAGCGTGGAATTCAAGAAGCTTATGATAACAGTGGGTTGATTCAAAACTTTTTTGGTTGGATCTTTAGTAGTAGAAAAAAGAAACAGAAATTTTTAAAAGCTGTAGAAGATGTAAAATACTTTAATCAATCTGCTTACGCAGAGATAATTAAGCAATTTTATGATGATTGTATTGCGCTAAAAGATGTAGATTTTGAAACGATATTACAGGATTATAAAGAGAATGCGATTCAATACTATACGGTGATTGAAAAGCTTGCGGATATTGAAATCAAAGATGATGTCGACGAAGATATTGATGTTTCGCTGTTGCAAAAGATACAAGCAACACCGTTGTTACTAGAATCATTTCATACTGAGTTACGTCATTATCAAGAGTTTGGAACTAAGTATATTCTGCATCAGAAAAGAGTATTACTTGGAGATGAGATGGGACTTGGTAAAACCATTCAAGCAATTGCGGCAATGAATCATCTATATCATAAAGGTCATCGTTATTTCTTTGTGATATGTCCAGCTAGCTTATTATTGAATTGGAAACGTGAAGTTGAAAAACTAACAGACATGCAAGCATATATATTGCATGGGGATAGTTTTGGTGATTATGCAGTTTGGGAGAGCAACGGTGGTATTGCAATCATCAATTATGAAGGATTAGATAAGATCATCTTTGATAAGGATTTTTCGCTTGATATGGTAGTCGTGGATGAAGCGCACTTTGTTAAAAATAAAGATGCACAACGTACTCGTCACACGATACGAATCATTGAACAAGCAGAATACGCTCTATATATGACAGGTACAGCCATTGAAAACAATGTTGATGAAATGTGTTACCTAATTGAGTGCTTGAATCCGTCAATTGCAAATGAAATTAAAGGGATGAAATATCTAGCGAAAGCAGAACTATTTCGCAAGAAGATTGCGCCAGCGTACTTACGTCGTAAGCGTGCAGATGTACTTATGGAGCTTCCAGAACTAACGATTTACGATGAATGGTGCATGATGAATGAGGATGAAATCAACTCTTACCGTAAAGCAGTTGAATCTGAAAACTTTATGGCAATGCGTAGAGTATCCTGGAATTCACTCAATTCCACAAAAGCAGAACGAATGACAGAGCTTTGTTTACAGGCACTCAGTGAAGGAAGAAAAGTTATTATATTCTCTTACTTTCTAGATACGCTGTCTTTCGTTTCAGATCTATTATTAGGCAAAGCTTTGCCGGTGATTAGTGGTAAATTATCACTGGAGAAACGACAAGATATTCTACGCCAGTTTGATGAACCTATTGCGCGGGTATTACCAATACAAATTCATGCGGGTGGGATTGGTTTAAACATTCAGACTGCAGAGATTGTAATTCTTTGTGAACCACAATTAAAACCTTCGGATGAGATGCAAGCAATCTCACGTGTCTATCGTATGGGGCAGGTCAATCATGTATTTGTATACCGATTATTATCAGCTGATACGATAGATGAAACACTGGTAAAACGATTACATGAAAAACAAAATATCTTCGATCAATTTGCAGATGAATCTGAGATTTCAGAGCAATTAGAACAGTTTGAAGAAGCAGATATTCAAGTACTTATTCAAAGTGAAAGAAAAAAGTTGAATCACTAGAGTAGACAAATAAAACTGATAGTACTATGATGATTTCCGTAATCAGAACGGTGAACAGGAGGAAACGGGCATGAACAAACAAATGGTGAACCAAATGTGTTGCTGTTGTAATTTAAACAATGTCCGGATGAATGCTGTTACTGCGTCGGGGCTGCTTTAATTTACAATTATTGCAGTGATTCGCAAGTGCAATCGTAGATAAATCTGGGCATATGAATGCATGCTCGGATTTTTGTTTTTACCGCTTGTCTATATTACATGAGAGAAAGAGGAAAATACTATGTCAAATATCAAAAAATCAACAACTGAATTAATTGGTCATACACCATTATTAGAACTTACACATTATGAAAAGGACCTTGGCTTAAAAACGCGCCTTGTAGCAAAGGTTGAATATTTTAACTTAACAGGTTCTGTCAAAGACAGAATTGCATATCAGATGATTGTAGATGCAGAAGAAGCTGGTTTATTAAAGCCAGGTGCTACAATTATTGAACCAACATCTGGTAACACAGGTATCGGCTTAGCTGCAGTTGGCACAGCAAAGGGTTATCGTGTTATTCTAGTAATGCCAGAAACAATGTCCGTTGAACGTCGTAAGATGGTAAAGGGCTATGGTGCTGAAGTTGTATTAACAGAAGGTGCTAAGGGTATGAAGGGTGCGATTGCCAAGGCTGAAGAACTTGCGGCGGGTATTGAGAATTCCTTTATTCCACAGCAATTTGAAAATATGTCAAACCGCAAAGCACATTTCTTAACAACAGGACCAGAAATCTGGGAAGATACAGATGGTGAGGTTGATATCTTCGTTTCCGCTATCGGAACAGGAGGAACAATCTCTGGTACAGGTAAGTACCTAAAGGAAAAGAATCCGAATGTGAAGGTAATTGGTGTTGAACCTGCAACAAGTGCTGTATTAACAGGTGGTAAACCAGGTCCTCATAAGATTCAAGGCATTGGTACAGGCTTCATTCCTACAACATTAGATACAGATATCTATGATGAAGTTATCCGTGTTACAGATGAAGAAGCTTTCGCAACAGGTGCTGAAATCGGCAGAAAGGAAGGAATATTAGTTGGTATTTCTTCGGGTTCAGCAATATACGCTGCACTTGAAGTAGCGAAGAGAGAAGAGAATGCAGGTAAGTTAATTGTTGTATTACTACCTGACTCAGGTGATCGCTATTTATCAACTGCATTATTCGCAGAATAAAATGGAAAATTACGAAACACTACTCAAAGAACTAAATGATATTACTGATGAAGATCTAGTATTAAAAATGCGTATTCCTGATCGTACAAATATCATAACGATATTAAAGCAGGTACAAGCAGTTATTTTGCCAGATTACTATCATGCTGGAATGTTAAACCAGCAACAAGCGATAAACTATTTATCAGAAGGCTTACAGAAGGAGATTCAGGCTTCTCTGCAATTTAAGGGTGCAGATTGTTCCATATGTGGACATCTCAGAGATATGTTCTTGCAGGAACTACCTGCAATCAAACGCTCTGTCTTAACAGATATCCAAGCAATCTACGATGGTGATCCAGCGGCGAAATCGAAGCCGGAAGTTGTCATTGCATATCCTGGTTTCTACGCTATCTTTATCTATCGTATCGCGCATGTGTTATATGACTTGGGTGTTCCATATATCCCACGTCTAATGGCAGAATACGCACATGAAAAGACGGGAATTGATATTAATCCTGGTGCGACGATTGGCGATTACTTCTGCATTGACCACGGTACTGGTGTTGTTATTGGTGAAACAGCAGTGCTTGGTCACCATGTGAAGTTATATCAGGGTGTTACGCTTGGTGCGAAGAGTTTCAAGGTCAATGAGAATGGCGAGCTTGTAAAGGGTATAAAACGTCATCCAAATATTGGCAATAACGTTGTTATCTATGCCAACGCTACAGTTCTTGGTGGTGATACCATAATTGGAGATGGTTGTGTGATTGGAGCGAGTGTATGGATTACAAAATCTGTAGATGCTGGCACAACTGTATACTTTAATCCAAATAAATAAGCATAAGGAGTACTCCAAAGGGAGTACCTTTTTGTATAATAGGCGTATGAATACACAGCTAGCAGAAAAGATACGGAGTGCAGAACAGTTAACACTTTCCGATAAGATAAAATTGATACGTGATTTAAGTATTCCTGGAATCCTAGCAGTCATTACAGAAACAGTGATGGGATTTATTGATACAGCGATGGTTGGTGCACTTGGTGCATTAGCCTCTGCATCAATTGGGCTTGTTATGTCGAGTACTTGGTTATTTGGAGAGCTTATTAACAGCGTTTCAATCGGCTTTTCGGTACAGGTTGCCCATGCCGTTGGTGCAGGTAAGCTTGACCGTAGTAGAAGGATATTTAAAGGGTCAATCTTAACGTCTTTATTGATATCTTTTTTGATTGCAGGAATCTGTTATGTATGGGCACATGTGGCCCCATCATGGCTACAAGCCCAGCCAGAGATCTGGAAAGATGCGATAGATTACCTAAGTTTATATGCAATCTTCCTTCCGATACGTCAGTTAAATTATCTGGTGAATGGTATGCTGCAATGTGCAGGTGATATGAAGACCCCAAGTAAGATGGCTGTATTAATGTGTATCTTAGATATTATCTTTAATTTTATTCTAATTTTCCCATCTCGGCTCATTTCGATCTTTGGTGTTGAGATATGGGTATATGGGGCAAATCTTGGTGTTTTGGGTGCACAGCTTGGTACATCACTTGCGGTATGTGTATGTACTGTGATTTCCTTTCAGGTAGCCCTAACAAAATCAAATGAATTACATATCAAAGAAATTTATGGAAATTGGTTTGCTAGTAAAGAGGTGCTGTCTTCTGCTTGGAAGATAGGAATGCCAAATGCGTTAGCACAAAGCGTATTATGCATGGGGCAGATTGTGTCAACGAAGATTATTGCGCCACTTGGTACAGTGGCCATTGCGGCACATTCCTTTGGTAATACGGTAGAATCAATTTGTTATATGCCAGGCTATGGTATCGCAGCTGCAGCTACAACACTGATTGGACAAGCAAGCGGAGCTGGTAAGAAAGATCTTGCGAAAGACTTTGCGAACATCATAACCCTATTGGGTATGTCTGTAATGGGTATCCTTGCAATAATCTTGTTTTTTGCATCACCGATGATTTTTGCAATATTAACACCGGATGTTGAAGTACAAAAGCTAGGTGTCAGTGTGATTCGTGTTGTCATGCTTGCAGAACCGTTATTTGCGGCATCAATTGTAATCACAGGTGTATTACGTGGTGCTGGTGATACGGTAGTGCCATTTATACTCAATTTATTGAGCTTATGGGGGATTCGTATTATACTAGCGTTCTTCTTAGCACCTACGATGGGTCTTATGGGAGCTTGGCTAGCGATGACAATTGATATTTCGGTAAGAGGTGTATTATATTTAACTCGATTATATAAAACGAATTGGTTAAGTGGTGTAGGAGGGTAGAAGGTATGCGTACAATTATACTTGTTTCAGTTGTGATGATTTTATTGCTTGCACTGATTGTGTTTTTAGGATGGCCACATAAAATTGATGCGACTAGAAAAAAGATATATTCACCACTCATTTCAAAACGCGTGCGTATCTGTGTAATCTCTGATTTACATTCTCAAAGTTTTGGTAAAGACAATGAACGTATTATCCGTATGGTAAATAAACATAAACCAGATTTAATTGTATTTCCAGGGGATATTTTTACGCCAAGGGGAGATAATGAGAGTATGCTTGCACTCATGCATGCATTGAGACAATACCCACGTGTGTACATTAGTGGTAACCATGATCAAGTACTTAAAGAAAAACTACAAGAGTATGTTATTGCGATGCGTTCCGATGGTGTACAGGTTCTACTGGATGATAGTGAAGTAATGAATATCAATGGACAATTACTAGAAATCATTGGTTTAACAGATGGCGGGCCTAAGATGGATAAGACAGTAGAGGAAGTAGATTCTCTTTGTATGACATCATATTATCGAATCCTTTTATCGCATCGTCCACACCATATTGCATTTTATGAACAACTACCTGTAAATCTAATTATCAGTGGACATGCACATGGTGGCCAATGGGCAATTCCATTTATTAGACAAGGATTATATGCACCACAACAAGGATTATTTCCAAGATATACTCATGGCATCAAGAATCTTGATGGAAGACTCTTGTATATTTCAAGAGGATTTGCGACTGGAAATAAATTCTTTGTTCGCTTGTATAATAATCCTGAATTAGGATTTATTGATTTGTTACCAATCAATGAAAAACGATGAACAATTTTGAAGTGAACCCTAGAAGGTGGATAACAACTTAGGAGGTTCACTTTTATTATGAAATAAACAAATGAGGACAAAGATGGAATCTACGAGGAACGCAAACCTAGATTCAAACTATTATATTGAAGAAAGAATACAGTCAAAAAAAGGCCTAACTCTTTATTAGGTAAGGAATTAAGCCTTATCATGTCTGTAAATTAAAGTGCCTAAGAAATTGGGATTTGTCTCGTTTATTATACTGCTCTTTTAAATCAAATAATAGACTTGTATTTTAGAATGAAATTCATATGATGAAATTGTAAAAGAAATGCGAAAGGGGAACGCATTGTATGGGAAACTATAATATTTATTATCTGTGAGTTACAAAATGCAATATTAATGTGTAATTTTCTACATTTGGAAGGGAGAAGGGTATGACAGATATTTTTTCACTAGGAGCATCAACAATATACATGGACATAATTATACGTATTTTACTTATTATCATATTGATACTTGGAATAATTCATCTCACAAAGCAGTTATCTAAAAAGTGAAAAATAGGAGAATTGGAAATGAGAAAGTTATTAGCAATTGTGCTAGTGCTTTGCTGTGCATTAATGACTGGTTGTAAATCAACTTCTGCAGATAGAATAGTTACCGATAACGTCAAATATTATACAGAATCAGTTACTAATGTGAATGGTAGAAGTGTTGTGCTTGTATTTTATGAAAAAGATGATGTTTTATACTATAAAGCACTTGTTTCACCGGAGGAAGAGAAGTTTGATTATGTAGATCATTATCCGACAAAGTGGACAAAAATTTCCATAAATGATAATTAAGTGGAAGTGGTAAGAAGAACTTGGATGGCGGTAAAAACGCCATTGCATGTTAATGTTTTACATTCATGCACATTATTGAAATTATGAAAACCGCTAATTATCGTAGCGGTTTTCGAATATGCGTATTTTGCAGCAATTTTCACATTGATTCACAACTTATTAAAGATATGCAATATATACGCAATTTGTGTAGGGACCACAATATTATATCTTAAATGATCCTAATGGGAAATGGCTTAATGAATACATACACTATTACAACAAAGAAAGAAAATAGATAAAATTAAAAGACCTAACTCCTTGTCGGGCAAGGAATCAAGCCTTATCGTGTCTGTAAATTAAAGCGTCCAGGAAGTTAAGTGCACTTCAATTTTGTCCATCTCTTTATTTTCTTTCTTTTGTAAGGATACTCTTTTCCAAGCGAGAGTTTTCTTCGTATTGGATTTGGTTGTGCCAGATGTAACGACGTGTTACACGGCTACTGAGTAAACAGATAATTTCATATGGGATTGTATTTAATTCTTTGGCCATTTTTTCTAATGAGATGTGTTCGCCGAAGATTTCAACAACTGTTTTTACTGGAACTTCTTGTTCTAAGTGAATCATTACCTGATCCATACAAATACGTCCTACAATCTCGGCATATTGACCATCTACGTATACTTTTCTGCCTTGATTTGCACGAACAAATCCATCTGCATAACCAATTGGCAAGGTAGCAATGATTTCATCGTCCTTTGCAGTATAGGTAGCACCGTACCCAACTGTATCACCTGCATGCATATGTTTTACCATAACAACTTCGCTATAAAGCGAAATTGCTGGTTCAAGGGATTTCTCGTAAGTGGAGATTCCGTAGAGTGAGATACCGATACGGCAAGCGTTTGAAGTATCCTCTTGAAAGAATGCGGTTGCGTCACTGTTATCACAATGTACCCAAGGAAAGGTATACGAGAAGGATTCTACTGCTTCTTTAAATTTTGAGAATTGAAGATTTGTAAGATTTAAATTGCTATCTGCACAACAAAAATGGGTGAAGATTCCTTCCATATCACAGTTGGCAGCTTGCAGTTTTTCAAAGGCTAAATGGAGTTCGTCAATTGTACGGAAGCCAATACGACTCATACCTGTATCAACCTTGAGATGTACATGTAAACCTTCACAGTTCTGTTTAATTGCCTTTATGACCCATTCAGTAGAGTAAGCAGTACAGGAGATACCATGCTTGATCAAAATGGGAATATCACTAGCTTCTGTGGCTCCAAGTATTAATAGTTTCCCTTCATAACCTTCGTTGCGAAGTACGAGAGCTTCATCTAGCGATGATACCGCAATCATCTCTGCACCTGCTTCTAAAACAGCACGTGCTACGTGAATATCACCACAGCCATAGGCATCTGCTTTTAATACGGCGATGATTTTCTTCTGACAAATTTCTTTTAATTGAATCAAGTTGCGCTCAATCTTATCTAGATTGACTTGCATCCATGTTTTTCTATACATATTACACCTCTATAAAATAACTGATTGCGTATACCCAACGTATATACCAATTAAACGGAACGCAATACTAATTAATGCGTAAACGTTAAGCGAAGCAAAACTACGAAGATAGGATAGGAAGAATGTTGCAATCAGTGTAAAATTTCCACTCGCAAATAAGATGGCAGCTCTAGGAATGGATAGCGCTCTTGTTAAGTCGCCAATAAAGATTGCGATAAAGGTCATAATTGCACCGACAACCATGAATCGCGTATGAACACCTCTACCAAAATGTTTGATCGTAGTAGCAATTCCATAGCCGATAGCAACAAACATTAGAGAGAATTCGATATGTAAGAATGCGGTAATCAGTCCGTATAAATTACCAAGGATAACTGCAGCGATAAATCCGGTGATGATTGCAGCAATAAAACGTTGGTTATTATCTAAGTATCTAGCGTTATAGATTTTCATTTGAAACCTCCATAAAACATCTATTATTGTAGCACATTCACTTGTGAAACATCATTATGGGTTTAATATCCATCGAGTAAAATGCGTAAGAAAGGGGAGGTTAGAAAAATTTCAAAAAAATTTGAAAAAAAGAAATTAAAAAGTGTTGACGATGAAAAGTCACCATGCTACTATATTAAAGCATTCCACGAAATAAGGAATGTAAGGGATAGATGGAGGTTTAGCTCAGTTGGGAGAGCATCTGCCTTACAAGCAGAGGGTCAGCGGTTCGAGCCCGTTAACCTCCACCATTTTTTTCGCCGACTTAGCTCAATTGGCAGAGCAATTGATTTGTAATCAATAGGTTGTAGGTTCGATTCCTATAGTCGGCACCATTTATTTGGAGACGTAGCGAAGTGGCTAAACGCGGCAGACTGTAAATCTGCTCCCTCTGGGTTCGGTGGTTCGAAACCACCCGTCTCCACCATTTACTGATGATGCATCGAGTGATGCTTACGAGTTGGACTTGATTATTGGGGTATAGCCAAGCGGTAAGGCAAGGGACTTTGACTCCCTCATTCGTAAGTTCGAATCTTACTACCCCAGCCATTTAAGATGTCTCGGTAGCTCAGACGGTAGAGCAACTGACTTTTAATCAGTGGGTCGAGGGTTCGAGTCCCTTCCGAGACACCACTTTATTTAAAATATGCGAGTGTAGTTCAATGGTAGAACGACAGCCTTCCAAGCTGTATACGTGAGTTCGATTCTCATCACTCGCTCCATAACCAAATAAACCGCTTAAATAGCGGTTTTTCTTATGCTCTGGTCAACTTCTGGTCAACTTCTGGATAGTTTTTCGATAATACTCAGCATTTCGGCATCTGTTTGTTCTAGCAGATGTGAATACGTATTTAGAGTGATGTCTATCTTGCTATGGCCAAGATACTTTGAAACTGCAATGATATTGCATCCGTTACTTATTGCGTTTGTAGCGAAGCTATGACGTAGACCATGGATCGTTACTTTTTGATTAATCGTAGTTGCTTTTTTCTTGGCTCTATCAAATTCGCGTTGGATTCCTGAAATGGATAATGAGTGTCCAGAACCGAATAAGTAAACTCCATCTGTTTCTAGCAATGGCTCAATTGTATCCATCACAATGCCTGTTAAATTGATTTTACGAGGCTTTCCTGTTTTTGTGGGTAAATTCTCCATTCGAGAAATGCTTGATTGATTTAACGATGTTTGCGGTGCACTCTGCGACGTTTATATCATCATGATGTAAAGCCATTGCTTCACCGCCCTACATCCTGTCCAGTATAGAAAGATGAAGAATTTCTTATATATTTCTATTTCTACGAATTTTAAGAAAGTATTGAATTCATCAATAGTCCATACCTGTTGCTCTTCCTGGATTTCTCTAGGACGCTTTAGTGGCTTTAGAACATGATCAACTGCAGGCACAGTCCATAAAATTTATCAGCATAATTAAATACAGCTCTAACATATTGCACAGTTGTATTTTTGTCCTAAAGGCATAATTATCGTTTTTTGATAGATCTGCTCTCCATGCATCTAATTGCAATGGAGTTATTTTTTTTATTGGTTGTTCATAGTATTCAGAAAATCTCTGAACAAAGTGAGTTCTTTTAATCTGGCGCATCGTATCGGATGATTCGATGCTGCTCATATATTGCTCTGACATTTCTCTAAAAGTTAACTCACCGGATGTATCTTGTGTTAACCTTTGCGCATCAGCTTCAGCGTGTAATGTGTCTCGCTTCGTTGCAAAGCCACGCTTCTTCTTCCATGATATTTTTTGTTTGTGATTGGGTTTTTGACTTTAAAAACGTAATACCAAAGCCCTGTAGATTTATCTTTTGCGACTGACATATTAATAACCTTCTTCCTTTAGTTCTAAAAAGAGGTAACCAGTTGACAGGTCATAAAACATAAACTATTATATTAATGAGGTTAATATTTGGAGTTTATATCGTTAGACCAGACACAGTTTTTGAGTTTAATTAAGACACAGAGAGAAAGATAACTCTCTGTGTCTTATTTTTCTATAAGCCAGTTTGATTCCGGTTTCATTAATAAACGTGCTTTTTCGTAAGCCATATCTTTTGTTAAAATCGTATTGGCTCTATACTGGTTTGTACCTGTCTTTTCGATTGCCAAAGCCATAGTGACTGATTCTTCATCACTTACAGGAATTGAAACAGGCATAAGATACATGATTGTTCCATTATAGAATTGTGGAACAACTAATCGCATATTACGTTTTACTTTTATTTTTGCTTCTTCTACAACACCTTGCAGCAATGTTTTGACAACGCTTTTTGGCATTTTTATTTCTTGTTGAATTCTATCCCAGTGATCATCGAGAATATGATCAGTATTTATTTCTATATTTAGGTTTGGATTGAAATATAATTCTTGATAATTTTCTGTATAGGTTGCTAATTCAGGTGTTGTGTGGAAATATTCCATAATCTCTCTATCAACTTTGGTTTTAAACCCTTTAAAAAACCAATTGGTTTCTGCACCTTTTTGATTTTTTGCGAAAAACATTAATATATCTTTTCCGGACGAAGTGACTAGGCCGGTATTCGACACACAAAATTCGCCATTTTCAGAATATAAAATCTTATTTTGCTTATTACATTGCTCAAACGTTTTGAAAAGATAAGCTCGCAATATTTTATTTGGTCTAGAATCATCGAACGACCATATTTCTGGTTCTGCAATTTTTGCAAGATAATTCAGCATATTTTCTAAACCTGTTTCTGTTCCACAATAAGCAAATGAAAATAAACTATCTTTATTTCTCTTATTGTCGTCATCTATTTTGGTGTCTGAAGATTCTTGAACCGCAGGCTTTTGGTTGTCGGCATTGTTGAATGTTGATTTACAATTTTCAGTACTTTTCATAATATTCTCCTTTAAATTTTTCTCCTTAATTCAGTTATTTTTTCTGTCTTTTTATATTTTCTTGATTATATAAGTTAGTTTTCCAATTATTTCTACATCTTTTTCGTTAAAAATCATTGGTGGTTGTATTCCGTCATCAAATTCAAGAATTACAGTATCGTTTCTTTTGAAATATCTCTTAACAGCGGTTTCTTTACCTTTCATAATAAACGCTCCAATCTCACCATCTTTTAATTTGGAAGTGTTTTTGAAAATCAAAGTATCACTATCGGATATACCTGATCGAATCATACCGTTCCCGGAAGAATAAGCAATAAAATCAGATTTATCGCTGTCAAATAATTCTGGGGAAACCATAATGATTTTCTGAGGATTGTTTAAATAACTCTCTTTATCCATCTGGATTATTCCTCTTGCTTTTCTTCTTTTTCATAATATTCATCTTGAGCAGGAGAGTCTTCAACAATTTGTT
>OHAF01000497.1_pt1 | contig 41971 bp, 37 predicted proteins | sample 1577041 | NCBI WGS metagenome assembly OHAF01 (sample SAMEA3541495, study PRJEB24748) | human gut metagenome | biome: human gut; feature: human-associated habitat; material: faeces | place: China | collected 2012
ACAAATTATCAAAAATACCTAAATGAAAAGTCCGATGATTAGTCGGACTTTTTTACCACTTATTTCTGTAGGAACTTTAGAATCTCTTCACGTCTAGATTCCATGTCGTTGTAGCCAAGTTCATATAATGCCTTTGTCTTTTCTACATCACCCTTATAGCGAGATACCTTGATATTCTGTGATGGTAGGATATGTACTGCCTTACCCTGTTCTACTTGTTGGTTGATAATTTCAACTTGATGGTAGTAGTTTAAATGACGAACATGATAGTCTTTGGCAATTTGTGGATACTTATGATAGATGATGCGCATTAAGAATTCCACAATCTTACTTGCTGGCTTTCGAACATAGTCCTTTGGCTTTGTGGTAATGACAAGCGTCTTTGTGCATCCCTGTTCTAAAGCACGCTCGATAGGTATCATCTTTGTAATACCACCGTCAAGTAACTTCTTACCACGATAGTTTACAATCGCGGAAGCGATTGGGAGTGCACAACTACCTAATAGTACATGCATACTATCATCCATTTCATCAATGCCATAGTACACAGTCTTACCTTCACCTAACACATAACAACCCACTTCAATATTTGCCTTTTGATCTAAGAGTGGCTGAATTGTCATATGTGCTTCTTTCTTTAAGACATCATTGAATAAATGATTATATGCCACAAAGTGACCTTCTTTTAGTAATGCCTTCAAGCCAACAATGTCTGGTGCGATGGAGTATTTCGTTGCTAAGTCATAGGCAATCTTTGTTTCACCTTGCCAATAGAGTGCTAGATATACCGACCCACTCGAAATACCAACACCATAATCAAATGTAATATTGTTATCCGTTAACCACTTCACGGCACCTGCAGTATACGCTCCACGGATACCGCCGCCTTCCAATACTAAACCAATCTTTTCCATATAACCTCTTCTTTATACTAATGGGATAAACACATTTAGAACCGCTCTAAAAATCTTTATAATCCATACTGTATCACGTACATCTTCGAGTGTGACTTCTTGTGATACTGCAAGTGCTTCTAAGAAATTCTCTTTCATATTGTATACAGAATCTGTATCATACATCACCACACCATTTTCAAAGTGTAGGAAGTAACTACGATAGTCTGTATTCGCTGTACCCACAATTCCAAACTTATCATCAGCCACCATATTCTTGGCATGATTGAAACCTGGTGTGTACTCATAGATTTTAACACCATTTGAAATTAAATCGAAATAATGCCCCCGCGTAATCTGGAATACAAACTTTTTATCTGGAATATGTGGTGTTAAAATACGCACATCTACACCATTTTTCGCAGCCATCTTCAATGCAGTCTTCATTGACTCCGTTAAGATTAAGTAAGGAGCATCGATATAGATATATTCCTTTGCGTGTTGAATCATGTTTAGATGCACATTTAACGCAAATGGTTCTTCATCTGTAGGTGTATCAGAGTATGGTTGATAGAAGCCTTTCGCATTTTTAGGATATTCATATAACAAATGATATTGCTTGTAATCGATACTATCATTTGTGCCACGGACATAGGTATACATACCTAAGAACATACATGTAAAGGACCATACTGCATCTCCCTCAATCATGATGGCACTATCTTTCCAATAGCCAAAACGACGATGACGATTGATATATTCATCTGAGATATTCACACCACCTGTAAAGGCAACACGGTTATCTACCACCGTAATCTTACGGTGGTCGCGGTTATTCATTAGAGCTGCTAAAGATGGACGTATCTTATTGAAACGATAGGTTTCAATTCCGCGTTTTTGGAGTTGTTTATCAAAGTGAATCGGAATATCCAAAGCTCCAAAATCATCATAGATCATTACGACCTTGACACCCTGTTTAACCTTATCTTCAAGTAACGCAACCAAATCATCCAGCATCCAACCTTGGTTAATAATAAAGTATTCTAAGAAAATAAAATGTTTTGCGGAAGAAAGAACTTCCTTGAAAACTGGATACCATTCTTCACCACTCTTAAAATAGGTACTTGCTGTGTGTTCATAGACTGGAAATCCACCACCACGAATACCATAATGGAAGATCTGTTTTGCGTCTTTATTGTGGATATCATCAAGTATAGATTCATCTGTCTTGATTAGATCCGAAAGGGAACGTGTCGCACGCACAGTTCCATGATGTAGCTTTTTTGGTACCTTACGGTTTCCTGTAATGAGATATAGTGGAACTCCAATCACTGGTGCAGCTAGCACCAATAATAGCCAACCAATCTTATACGACGGATCATTTCTTCGATTAATAATATAGATTGCGATAATGAGTGCCAATATATCGATCACTGGCATTGCAGTCCCGTAGGTCGCAGACCCATAAAACAGTATTACAAAAAATCCCAACTGTAATAGGATCAGTGGGATCACTACCATTAATCGACCTGTCAGTACTCGCCATAATTTCTTCATAAAAATATTATAACAAACTCCTTCTAATTCTCTAAATTAGAGTATCAATAAATAAATATTCTTTACTTTCTCTCCACGTCGATACAGCCAGTGATATTTTGGAACACGAACTGTCTGTAATAGTTCTGCGTGTAGGGATTGTATTGTCTTATCACTTGCGATATTTTCTGGTGAACATGTGATAATCACTTGGCGAAAGTGATATTCTTCTTTTGCGATTTGTAGCAGTAACTTGCATGCATGATATGCATAATGATGGCCACGAAATCCATCATAGATACGATAGCCTATATTTCCTGCATAGTATAACTCTTCATCCATGCCAAGTCGTAAATCACACTCACCAATACACTCATAATCTCCATGACGATAAATGCTATAGACGATTGACTTTGGTGAACGATTAAAAAATGAAACTGGAATCACTTCCCGAATCCTTAAATCGACATTTTCCGACTCATATAGCTGTTTCTTTACCATCACAAGTTTCCTATAGTTTTTCTTTTACAATATACACTGGTCTATCTTTTACTTCCATGTATGTCTTCGCTAGGTATTGACCAATCACCCCAATGGATAATAATTGTAATCCAGAGGCTAGCAAGATAATACATACCAGTGATGGCCAACCAGCAGTTGGATCACCAAACATTAGCTTACGGATTACCACAAAGATAATCATAAAAAACGAAAGCAAACAAAACAACACTCCCACAAAAGAAGACATGGATAATAGAGTCGTGGAGTATGCGGTTAGACCGTTAAATGCGTATTTCCATAACTGCCAAAATGACCACTTGGATTGACCATATTTACGTTGTACATTTTCATATGCAACCCACTTCGTATTAAAACCAACCCAACTAAAGATTCCCTTGGAGAAGCGATTCTTTTCCGTAATGGAAAGCACTGCCTCAACTACCCTTGTATTCATGACGCGATAATCTCTTGCGCCATCCATCACTTTTGTCTGTGAGAAACAATTTAAGATTTTATAGAATAATTTCGCAAACCAGGAACGGATAGGTGGTTCTCCCTTGCGTGCAGTTCGTCTTGCGACGACTTGATCGGCACCCGCAAAAATCTCATCAATCATCTGCGGTAGTAGTGATGGTGGATCTTGTAAATCTACATCCATAATTGCGACAAGGTTTCCTGAAGCATGCTCTAAACCTGCATAGATTGCGGCTTCCTTACCAAAATTACGTGAGAACGAGATGAGTTTGATTCGTTTATCTTTTTGATGTAAGTTCTTGATTTCTGTAGCAGTTTTATCGGTTGAACCATCATCCACAAAAATTAATTGATACATGATTGCATGTTTCAAAAAATATGCATCATTCTTACAGAATTCTTCATAGAAATATTTGATATTTTCCTCTTCGTTATAACACGGAATAATTACAGTTAATAATTTCGGCATAATACTTTCCTCATCTTTGCACTTAAAATAGCATAATCATCGCTACAGTTCAATGTAGGATAGATGTTCCAAAAGGAAAAAGGTTCAACCAAGTGGTCAAACCTTTCTTTCATTAGTCAGCGACTTCTTTCGCAATCTTGCGATAGATATCCTGTAATTCTTGTTTTTGTGCATCAGATAACTGCTTATCTGGGTCATCCTTAGATAATCCAAAATCATCTAAGAGTGATACATGGTAATCCACTAACTTACCATTCTTAACACCGATGACTGCTGGTACATAGAAACCTTTTTCACCAGAAGAGTTTACCTTTAATACTGGATCAATGTATTCTAATAACTTCTTATAGTCTTCTTTTTCAACTTTCACAGAAGCGTCAACGTAATATATCGTTAAATTTAACTCCTTTGCGACTTCGTTTAACTCTGGAACCGCACGGTTACACCAAGCACATTCGTTGTATCCGTAATAAAGAATGCCTGTTCCACCTTCTTTAAACATACGTAAAGATTCTTTTAATGTGATAAGTTGAAAATCTGCAACATCATTACGAATCCATTTATAACCCTTCATATCTGCGTTTGTGGAGGTTAATTTGATTGGGTTTGTAATCGTGAGTGTATCTGAAGTTTCACTTGTAGATGTGTTCTTCTTACTCTCTGTTTTATTGAAGCAGCCTGCCAGTAATGCGACCGCCAATAAGCATGTTAAGATTTTTTTCATCTCATACCTCTTTTCTTTGTGTTTTAGTATAGCATAATCTAAAAACTCAATCTATTTTTCTAACTTCGACTGAATTCGAAAAAGATTCAATCTTCTCACGTGTAGCCATACCCTTAGAGTACGCTGTCGCAGATCCACAGGATGCCCCAAAGCGGAAGCTATCTACGATATTTCTAGAGCGATTATATTCCATTAAGAATCCTGCAACGAGTGAATCTCCAGTTCCTACTGTATTGACGATTGTTGTTGGGTCTAATACATCACACTGGAAAGTTCCTTCCTTTGACGCAAGAACTGCATTTCCATCAATATCTAGTATCATTACATTTTCAACGCCTTGAGCATGTAAGTCTTTTGCGGCACGTACCATATCTTTTGTTGTTTCAACGGAATAGGATACAAGTGCTCTTACTTCTTCTTTTGTTGTCTTCAACAAGAAAAGCTTTGTGGATAACATTTTCTTAACAAGCTGCGCATCTGTATCTAAGGCAACTTTAATACCATCTGCCTGTAACTTCTTTAAGATGGACACCATATGATCGACTGTATAAGCTGGTGTATTCCCTGCCAATACAAGCACATCATTTTCATAGAGTGTATTTAACTTTCCTGCTAGATTATCTAAATCTTTATCTTGAATATATGGACCACATGCATTCATATTTGTGTCAATTGTAGAATTGCACTTCACATTGATACGTGTATTTCCATCAATATAGGAGAAGTTAGGACGAATGTCCTGATACTTCGTTAGTAAACGAATATAGAAATCTTTTGTAAAGCCACCAAGGAAACCAAATGCACGTGATGGCACTCCTAAGTTGCTTAGAACGATAGAGATATTGATACCCTTACCACCTGCTTCATAATATTCCAGATCAGAACGATTAGTTTTCCCTACTTCAAGTGGGGCAGAAAACTCCATGTAATAATCTAGCGAAGGATTAATTGTACATGTACAAATCATATTACACCTCTGCTACATTCTGAATAATCTTCAAGATTACTTGTATAGATAACTCTAATTCATCGAGGACGCAGTATTCAAAGCGACCGTGGAAGTTTCCACCACCACAACCGATGTTAGGACACGGTAACCCCATAAAGGAAAGCTGTGCACCATCTGTTCCACCGCGGATTGGTTCTTGCAGAATGTGAATACCTAATTCTTCCATGGACTTCTTAGCAATCTCAACTGCAGTTGGATCTTTGTCCAATACTTCCTTCATATTGCGATAGCTATCCTTGATTTCAATCGTTACAACACCTTCACCATACTTCGTATTGATGAATTCAGCAGCCTTTAACATTAATTCTTTTTTCGCTGTTAACTTTTGGTAATCATGGTCACGGATGATATATTCAAGCTCTGCGTTCTCTACATCACCTTTCATATTATGAAGGTGGATAAAGCCTTCCCATAACTCTGTATGTTCGGGTACTGCATGTGCAGGCATCATTGCTTGATATTCACATGCAAGCTTTGCCGCGTTGATCATACGATTCTTTGCGGAACCTGGGTGAATGGAACGTCCCTTGAAATGTAGTACTGCAGATGCCGCATTGAAGGTTTCATCCGATAATTCGCGTACTGTTCCACCATCCATTGTATAGGCAAACTTCGCTCCAAATTTCTTTACATCAAAGAAGCGTGGACCATTCCCAATTTCTTCATCTGGTGTAAAACCAATCGCAATCTCACCATGCTTTACTTCCGGATGATTATGCAAGTATACAAGAGCCTCCATAATGGATGTAATACCAGCCTTATCATCTGCACCAAGTAACGTATTACCATCAGTTACCATCAAACGTTTTCCCTTGAATTCCTTCATCCATGGGAAACGTTCCATCGATAATGTCACATCTCTATTTAAGGCAATATCCTTGCCATCAAAGTTTTCAATGATACGTGGGTTGACATTCGTGCCACTAAAATCAGGCGCTGTATCCATATGTGCAATAAATCCTACTGTATCAACCTTTTTATCTAAGTTAGATGGTAGCTTTGCGTATACATAACAATGTTCATCTACCGATACATCTTGCAATCCTAATTCATTTAATTCCTCAACGAGTAGATTTGCTAAATCGAATTGTTTCTTTGAGGAAGGTGTTTCCTGTTCATTTGCAGGATCAGATTGTGTATCAATCTTGCAATAACGTATTAATCTTTCTGCTGCGCTCATATTCTTTACTCCTTTTCTGATTGTAAGAATGAGTGTTCATACTGAATCCCATTCTTTACGTTTTCTAATATCTGCTTATCACAGAGTGTTTCAATGATTTTCAATGCGAAATCAATCGTTGCACCCATTCCACGACCCGTAATCAAATTACCATCTTTCACAGCTAATACCTGCTGATATTCACCACCAAAGCTTGACTCATCAAAGCTTGGATAACAGGTATACTTTCTACCTTGTAGTAGACCTCGATGACCTAAAATCGATGGTGCTGCACATATTGCACAGGATAACTTTCCTGCTTTAAAGTGTGCTTCATATAAATCAATAAGTTTCTGATTGTTTTCAAGACTTTCTGTACCTAATTTTCCACCTGGGAAAATCATAACATCATACACATTTTGAAACTCGCCAAACAGTTTATCAGCCTGAATCTTCACTTGATGAGACGTTGTGACTGTTAGTGTTTCATTCATCGAAATCATATCAATCGTCAAACCTGCACGGCGTAATAAATCAACTGTTATAAGTCCTTCACAGGTTTCAAAACCATCTGCCATAAAAATTGCACATTTCATTTTGGTTCCTCCTATCAATTGGTTAACTTATGATAAATATTATACACCTTCACGGCTTCGCCTCATCATTTATACTATATTTAATATATGTTTATGATATAGAAAAACCGCAGTATTATCTACGGTTTTCACTTTAAAATTTGACGAACTCGCTTTTGCAGTTCTTTCACTGTTTTCTCTTCAAACCAAGGATTTTTACCAAGCCATCTAAAGTTCAGTGGGCTTGGATGAACAATTGGAAAATACTTTGGTAAATATTCTTGAAAGTTTTCTACTGTTTCTGTTAGATTCTTCTTTTTCTTTTTTCCAAGATAATAATCAATGGAATACTTTCCGACTAACAAAGTCAATTCAATATTTGGCATTAATTTCAAAAACTTCTCATGATATTCCTGTGCAATGAACTTGCGTGGTGGTAAATCGCCTGTTTTTGCCTTACCAGGATAGTAGAAATCCATTGGTAAGATTGCGATATCCTTACTATAGAATTCCTTATCATCAATTCCCATCCACTTACGTAAGCGAATACCAGATTGATCATCGAAAGGAATTCCTGATCGTTCTACGTGTGATCCCGGAGCTTGTCCGATAATTAAGATTTTTGCATTGGCATCCACCTGTAAGATAGGGTTATACCCGTTCTTTGTATATTCTTTATTCCGTGGATCTTTTTTCAACTCTTCTAATAATTTTTCTATTTTCATCTTTATGACCTCTGAAAGAAGAAATCCTGCTATCTTTCGATAACAGGATAAATCAATTACATTTCAGATTCAATCTTTCCAATTTCACGAGCGTGTCTTCTACGATCGATTTCTGTTAGATACTTCTTACGAATACGAATATCTTCTGGTGTAATTTCTACGAGTTCATCATCATTGATAAATTCAATCGCAGCTTCTAATGACATGATACGTGGTGGAACAAGCTTCATAGCTTCGTCGTTACCAGTAGAACGAACAGCCGTCATCTTCTTATTCTTGATTGGGTTAACGCCCATATCCATATTCTTAGCGGATACACCAATAATCATACCTTCATATACAGGTGTTTGTGCACCGATGAACAACTGTCCACGTTCCTGAATATTCCAAAGAGCGTATGTCATAGCACTACCTGTTTCAGTAGAAATCAGAGCACCATTTTCACGCTGTGGGATTTCACCCTTAAATGATTCATAACCATCTAAACGCTGTACCATTGTACCTTCACCATGTGTCATATTGATGAAGTCGGATCTAAATCCAATCAATCCACGTGTAGGGCACTTATAAGTAATACGGGTGTATGTACCAATTTCTTCCATGTCAGAAAGGATACCCTTACGTACATTGAGCGCAGAAATAACAGAACCGGAATATTCTGTAGGAACATCAATTACAACTTCTTCAATAGGTTCACATGTAACACCATCAATCTTCTTCATAATAACTTCAGGACGTGAAACTGCAATTTCAAAGCCTTCACGACGCATCTGTTCTAGCAAGATTGTTAAGTGTAATTCACCACGACCAGATACCTTGAATGTATCTGTAGAATCTGTATCTTCAACCCTTAAACCAACATTTACTTCAAGTTCTTTATCTAAACGTTCACGAATATTACGTGAAGTGACGAACTTACCAACTTGTCCTGCAAATGGAGAATCATTAACCATGAAGTTCATGGATAGTGTTGGCTCTTCAATCTTTAACATTGGCATTGGATCTGGAGCACCTTGAGGACAGATGGTATCACCAATATTAATATCAGGGATACCAGAAATCATACAAATTTCACCACACTGGATTTCTTCAACTGGAATACGACTTAATCCCTTGTAGATAAAGATCTGATTTGTCTTACCTTGGTGTGCACTACCATCCGCATTACATACTGTATAAGATGTCGCAGCTTTTAATGTACCTTTATATACACGACCAATTCCTAAACGCCCAATATAATCGTCATACGCAAGTGCACTGATTTGCATCTGCACTGGTTCATCAATCAAGTTTGGATAAGCTTGTGTATGATGGATAATTGTTTCAAACAGTGGGACGATATCTTCATTTGTACCATCCTGCTCATAATGAACAATACCCTCTCTAGCCTTACCAAATAAGATTGGGAAGTCCAACTGATCATCCGTTGCGTTTAGTTCAAGGAATAATTCATATACTTCATCGATTACTTCGTTAGCACGAGCATCCTGCTTATCCATCTTATTGATTAATAAGATAGGACGCAATCCTGCTTCTAATGACTTCTGCAACACGAAACGTGTCTGTGGCATTGGCCCTTCAGCAGAGTCTACTAACAAGATAACTGTATCAACCGTTTTGATAATACGCTCAACTTCAGAGGAGAAGTCTGCGTGACCTGGGGTATCAACGATATTAATCTTATAGTCTTTGTATGTTACAGAGCAGTTCTTAGAATAAATAGTAATTCCTCTTTCACGCTCGAGATCGTTGGAGTCCATAATGCAGTCTACAACCTTCTCGTTATCTTTAAATACATGACTTTGTTTGAGGAATGCGTCTACTAATGTTGATTTCCCAGCATCAACGTGAGCAATGACGGCAATATTAATAATCTTTTGATAGTCCATCTTCTCTTCACCTTCTTTTAAGCATAAGCGGATAAATTATATATTTTATGGCCGCAAATTACAACCCAAACCCATCTAAAATACAGATGTTTTCATTGACGATAGATGTGTAGGTTGCTATAATATTTGAGCGATGCACCAGTGGTGGAATCGGCAGACACGTACGCTTGAGGGGCGTATGAGGCAACTCGTGCAAGTTCAAGTCTTGTCTGGTGCACTTATACTTTAATAAAAACTCGCTGTTGTTGCGAGTTTTTATTATTTCATATCGATTGCTTCATTTCCTATGATATTGTATTTCGTAACAAGTTTATGAAGCGATACAAAATCCCTTTACTTTTATATCTATAGAAACTAATATATGTAATTACAGGAGGAAAAGAGTATTTATGAAAAAAGTATTAATTCCGGCTTTAGCTTTAACTATGGCTTTATCCTTTGCCGGCTGCTCAAAATCTGAAAAAACAGGTTCTACAGCAGAAACAAAAGAGACAGTAAAGACAGACTACGATGTAGTAGTTATTGGCGCTGGCGGAGCTGGTCTTACTGCCGCAATTACAGCAGCTGAAAACGGTGCATCCGTTGTTGTTGTCGAAAAGATGGCAGCTATCGGTGGTAACACAGCTCTATCTGGTGGTGAAATGGCAGCACCTGGTAACTGGTTACAACAAAAAGAAGGCATCGAAGATAGTACTGATAAGTTCTACGAAGATGTTATGAAAGGCGGCGACTACAAGGCTAATCCTGAACTCGTTAGAGTTTTAGCTGACAACGCTTTAAGCGCTGCTGAATGGTTACGTGATGACATCAAGGTTGACTTCGAAGATAAGATGATGTTCTTTGGTGGACACAGTGTAATGCGTTCCTTAGTACCTCACAACGAATCTGGTGTTGAAATCATCCAGAAGTTAAAGGCTAAGGCTGATGAATTAGGTGTCACAGTATTAACAAATACAAAGGCTACTGAATTAGTAGAGTCAGATAAGAAGGTTACTGGCGTTAAAGCAACAACGAAAGATGGTGATGTAACATTTACAGCTTCTAAGGGTGTTGTACTAGCAACTGGTGGTTTCGGATCTAACATTGAAATGCGTAAGGAATATAATCCAGAAATGGATGAGAAGATTCTATCTACATGTTCTCCTGGAAGCACTGGTGACGGTATCGCAATGGCTCAAAAGCTTGGTGCAGATACAGTTGATATGTCTTATATCCAAACATATCCAACATGCGACATCACATCAGGTACATTATTATATGTTGGTGACGTACGTTTAGCTGGTAGATCAATTCTTGTTAACAAGGAAGGTAAACGTTTCGTTGAAGAACTAGAACGTCGTGACGTTATTTCTAAGGCTGTTACAGAACAGACAGGTGGTGTTTCATACATGTTCTGGGATGAAGCATCTATGGAAGCTTCTGGTGTTAAGGAAGCTCACCCTGAAGAGTACGAAAGACTCATCAAGGAAAAGCACCTAGTGAAGGCTGATACAATCGATGAAGCAGCTGCTTTCTTCGGTATTGACGCTGAAACATTAAAGAAGACTATCGCTGACTACAACCAATACGCTGCTGATGGTAAGGATTTAGAGTTCAACAAGCGTGGCAAGTTAGTTGCCTTCGGTGAAGGCCCATATTACATCATGGTTTCACAACCATCTGTTCACCACACAATGGGTGGTGTTGTAATCAACACTAACGCTCAAGTACTAGACAAGGGTGGCAAAGCTATCTCTGGTCTATACGCTGCTGGTGAAGTCACTGGTGGTATCCATGGTACAAACCGTCTAGGTTCTGACGCTATCGCTGACATTACAGTATTCGGTAGAATTGCTGGCGAACAAGTATCTAAGTAACAAACGTATAAAGCGAGATGAGAAATCATCCCGCTTTATATTTTGGGTTATTATTTTTATTGTTTTTGTAGCTTTTACGCAGCGATTATCGTATAGCCGCATGCATTTACTGTGATTTTAATGTCATCAGTAATACAAATCCAATTCTTTCCTTCTCTGGATATCTTACAATTCTTATCTCTTATTTTATTTTTACAATACTCGACAACATTTTCTATGTCTGAATTCAAACTTTCTTTGATCCTAATTAGTCCTTCAGGTGTTGTATTCATATTATCTATATTTAATAAAAATTCTTCTGGTGTTTCATTTTTAAGTATTTTAAGATTATCTAAAAGAAATTTATTTACATCTTTTGCATAATTCTCTATACATTCTTTCCAGTCATCATCATCTCCCCATTGGTGTGGATCGATGTATACTTTTGTACTAGGAGAAAAGAGCTTGATACCAGATTTGATTTCATGTTCCTCTCCATAAAATCTTTTATCAACTATATTCCCAGTCAAGCACCATCTCCAAGCATAATTTTCAATTTTATTTTTTACCATAGCCATATCACCTTTTCCCAATTACAGCATGTAAAAAAGCCCCGCATTACGAGGCTAGTTCCATTGTTCAAAATCTTTATGATACAACTGAGAAAGTTCTTTCGGTTCTACGCTGCCTTGTGGATATGTATAGACTGGAAGATTTGCGTCAGAATACATCTGCTTTAAGGCATCGATATATTCCCAACTGTATTCAATCATCTCCCATTTTGTAAACCATGAGTTATCACCAATCATGCACGCATGCAACATTCTTTCATACGCTTCTGGTGTATTTAACTTAAAGATTAAATTACAGTTTTGACAGAAGTCCATCTGTGCTTTTGTAATACTATCTTCACCCGGTGTCTTGATATTAAATTCAAGATATACTCCCTCTGTTGGTTGAATCTTGATAACCAGTACATTAGGATCCACATCTTCTCGTTGTCTTTTGAATGTAATCTTTACTTCAATTTCTCGACGAGCCATTTTCTTACCTGTACGAATATAAAATGGTACACCTTGCCAACGCTCATTATCAATAAACAGTTTTAATCCTGCAAATGTTTCGGTTGTAGATGCTGGGTCAACATGTAGCTCATGTCGATATCCATCGTACTGGCCCAATAATAAAGTGTCCTGAATCTTCAGTTTATCGACTGAACGTAGCTGTTTTAGAACTGCAAGCTGTTGCTCGTTCATATTACCGGTAGGATCATCTACTGCTACGATACTCATAATTTGTAATAAATGGTTTTGAACCATATCTTTGAGAGCACCAGCGTGATCATAGTAGTTTCCTCTTGTTTCAACACCGACTTCTTCTAGTGCTGAAATCTGGACATGATCAATGTTATCTTTATTCCATACATTCTTAAATAATAAGTTCGCATCACGAATGGTTAGAATATTACGCACCATCTCTTTTCCAAGATAATGGTCGATACGATAGATATGGTCACTACCAAATAAAGTCTCTAATTTCTTGCTTAGGAATTTTGCAAGTTCTAAGCTTGCGCCGAAAGGTTTTTCTAATACAATCTTTGGTTCATGCATATTTTCCATTGTAGAAACACCATCGGTGATTCCTTCAAAGAAATCTGGTGCTACCGCATAATACACGACATGATTCTCAGATGGGTGTGCTTCATAGTATTGATCTAATAACTGATATTGTGATTGAGCTGTAAAATCCATGCGGAAGTAATGAATGTGTTCGAAGAATGCTTGTAACTGCTCATCTTTTACTTTTACTTGCGCAAATTCACTAATCCATGGTTCAATAACGCCTTGATAATCCGTATCTGTATAGTCTCGTCTTCCAATTGGAGTAATTAAGAACTCTTTAGGGAGCTGATTTTTGATGTACAGATTATACATAGCAGGCAGAAGCTTACGATAGGTTAAATCTCCTGTTCCACCAAATATTGTAAGTGTTAACTTATTCATGACTACCCCACCGGTGGTGCTCAAAGCCTTCACGGTCAACTCTTTGATATGTATGTGCCCCAAAGAAATCACGTTGACCCTGAATGATATTTGCACCCAAACAAGTACTAGTCAATTGATTGATGTATGTAAGTGCTGCGGTAAATACTGGTAGTGGTAAATCAATAGATTGTACAATAATCTCTTTTAATGCCGGAGCATTTTCTAATACTTCATTTTTGAATACAGGATAAAGAAGTAAATCATCTGCGCCATCATCATATGCATGCATGATATCCTGTAGTAGTTTTGCTTGGATAATACATCCAGCTCTAAAGATAGCCGCAATTTGCTTGAGATTTAAATCCCAGCTATACTTATTAGACGCATCACGATATAAATCAAATCCTTGTGCAAAGGCAATCGTCTTTGCTAGCTTATATGCTTGATGTACCTTATCAATATCAACATTCTTCTTATCATTTGTGATTTCCTTGCGGTAAGCATCACGTAATGCAAGTTGATTAGACATGATACGTGCTTGATACGCTGCAGTTAATAAAGACGCATTAAATTCTTGTCGAAGTGCTTCGATACTTGTCCAACGACCTGTACCCTTATTTCCTGCTACATCTAAAATCACATCCACGAGATCGTGTTCTGTAACAGAATCTTTTTCTCGTAATACAGTCACTGTAATATCAACGAGATAGCTTTGTACATCCCCTTGATTCCACTGTTCTAACACATCCGCAATTTCACTGTTTGTATAACCTGCTGTGTATTTTAGAATCAAATACGTTTCTGCAAGCAACTGCATATCCGCATATTCAATACCATTGTGTACCATCTTTACATAGTGACCGCTACCTTCTGGTCCGATATATGTACAACATGGTTCACCATCTTTCTTCGCTGAGATATCTTCTAATATCTTTCCTATCGAAGCGTACGCATCTTTATCGCCAGATGGCATAATACTCGGGCCTTTTAAAGCACCTTCCTCACCACCAGATACACCAACACCAAAGTACTTTAATCCATGGATAGCCATCTGTTTGTGGCGACGATTTGTGTCTTCAAAGTAAGAGTTACCACCGTCCATGATGATATCTCCTTCTTCCAATAACTCTGAAAGTTGTACTAATACATCATCAACCGGTTGACCAGCTGGTACCATTAAAAATACACGACGTGGTTTTTCAAGAGAATTTACAAAATCCTCTAGTTTTTCGAAGCCATGAAAACTAGGGATATTTTCATTAATCAATACTTTTGTACGTTCAAAAGTACGATTATATCCACTTACCTCAAAGCCATGGTTCAACATATTTAAGGCAATGTTCTTTCCCATGATACCTAATCCAATTACACCAATATTACTCATTTTCATTACTCCTCATAATAATAGAAACACCTTCCGGAATTGTTACTGTAGATACTGCATTTTGTATGTATGCATGCTCAATTGGTAATACGCTTAATGAATCTGAAAAACGATTCGCAACGATAATATCATCATCTACAATCACAAAGTCACGTGGATGCTTACCAGCACAAGACGTTACTTGGATACGTTCAACATCTTTACCAGATACATGTAGTACTGTAATTACATCCAGTGTTCGAGTTGATACGTATAGATAATCACCTTTCTTACGTATTGCGGCCGTATCCTTAACATGTGATAAACCATTCTCTAATAGCTCTACTGTATTTAAAACCTTCTTTGCATGCATATCTACTACATATAGAAGATTGCTTAATTCACCTACTACATATAGGTATTTTTCATCGTCTGAGAATACCGCATGTCTAGGTCCTGCACCTACTCCAAATGAAATCTCATCCACAACCGTAAAATCTTTATCTAGAATCTTTATCTGGTCTATAAAGAGACATGGCACAAGATATTGGTCCTTATATGGAATAACCTGATGGCATCCAGCCTTCTCTTTGATGTGTGTTCTCTTAACCAGTTCTAGGTGGTTATTTTCAAACCGTAATAACGTTACATCCCCACTGTGGAAGTGTGCCGTAAAAATTAAGTTATCTTTTACACCAACATAGCAGGATGTAAATGCTTCAAAAACGATGTGATCGATTTCATTGCCACTTAGATCAAATACAGCTACACCAGAGCCTTTCTCAAAATCACATACTGCTACGATATAGTCATTCATCCAAGCCAAATACTTTGGATTGCGTACTTTTGTAAATAAATGAACATCGGTTATCTTACGATTTTCATATTTAAATGCGTAAATACCTTCACTCTTTTCAGATGTGTATGTTCCTACATAGCCTGTATATGACATCATTAGTTCCTCTTATTTCTATTGGTTTTATTGTATTCTTTTTCATTTAAAAACACTGCTATTTTGCCCTAAAACGTAAAAAGCCAGATTACTCCGACTTTTAGATTTCCTTACTCTTTTCTAACGCAGACGCAATTACCTTATCCATATCATAGTACTTGTACTCACCTAAACGACCACCAAAAAGGATGTTTGTTTCATGTGAGGCAAGTTCCTTATATTGCTCGTATAAAGCAGTATTCTTTTCATCATTGACTGGATAATATGGCTCATCGCCTTGTTTCCATTCAGAACTATATTCACGGCTAATGACTGTCTTAGCTAAATCATTGCCATTTTCATCTTTTCCAAATGTAAACCACTTATGCTCGATAATACGTGTCCAAGGTGTTTCACGGTCTGTATAATTCACAGCCGCATTTCCTTGGAAATTAGGAATGTCTAAGAGTTCATTTTCAAAACGAACAGATCGATATTCCAATGTACCTAAACGATAGTCAAAATATGCATCAATTGGTCCTGTATAAACTACCTTTTCCGCAAGTGCGTCATACTCTTCTTTCGCTTGAAGATAATCGACATTGAGGCGCACTTCAATACCTGCAAGCAGGTTTTTAACCAGCTTTGTATAACCACCAACAGGGATTCCCTGATAGAGTGCATTGAAATAGTTATTATCAAAAGTTAAACGGACTGGTAAACGTTTGATAATAAATGCTGGTAGTTCAGTACACGGTCTTCCCCATTGCTTTTCTGTATATCCCTTGATTAATTTCTCGTAGATGTCTGTACCAACAAGTGAGATTGCCTGTTCTTCAAGATTCGTCGCTGTTGTGATATTCGCGGCTTTCTTCTGTTCTTCGATTTTGTTGATGGCTTCTTCTGGTGTTACAACACCCCACATTTTATTAAATGTGTACATATTAAATGGCAAAGAATATAACTCCCCATGGTAATTGGCAACTGGTGAATTCGTAAAACGATTAAATTCGATAAATTGTGTAATATACTTCCAAACATCTCTATCATTCGTATGGAAAATATGTGCACCATACTCATGTACATCAATACCTTCTACCTTCTTTGTGTAGATATTACCAGCAATATGAGGACGCTTATCTATGACTAGAACTTTCTTGCCTTTTTCTTTTGCCTGTTGGGCAAATACCGCACCAAATAATCCAGCACCTACAACTAGATAATCATATTGTTTCATATGTACTCCTTATTAAGCACCGTATTTTCTACGGATAATATCTGCAACTTTGCCTACTAAGCGTTCACAAATCTTATCTGTCTCAGCTTCTGCCATCACTCGTAATAATGGTTCTGTTCCACTAGGACGAACTAGAATACGACCATTTCCATTGAGTTCTTCATTGACTTCATCGATGGACTTTTGAACTTCTTTATCATCCATTACTAGGGTCTTATCTGTAACCTTAACATTCACTAGTAACTGTGGATAAATCTTAAGTCCACCACAGAGTTCAATAATACTCTTACCCGTGTTCTTCATAACTTCAAGTACAGAAAGTGCTGTTAATAAACCATCACCCGTTGTAGCATGTTCCTTCAGAATGATATGTCCACTCTGCTCACCACCGATAACATAGTTATCGCGGAACATGACTTCAGAGACATACTTATCTCCTACCTGTGTCTTTTCAACTCGGATTCCTTCGCGTTCCATCGCTTTATATAAACCGAGGTTTGCCATTACAGTTGTAACAATTGTATTATTTGTTAACTTATTTTGATCACGTAGGTATTTACCAACGATATACAGCATGAAGTCACCGTTTACAAGTTCTCCATCTGGACGAACCATGATTTGACGGTCCGCATCACCATCAAATGTTAAACCAACAGTATAGTTACCCTTCCTCATCTCTTCACAGAATAGTTCAGGATGTGTAGAACCACACTTTGTGTTGATGTTAATACCATTTGGCTCATTGTGGAACGCTGTTACTTCAGCACCTAACCGTTCAAGAGCCTTCTTAGCAGTATAGGAAGAAGACCCATTTGCACAATCAATCGCAATCTTCCATCCACTTAAATCTAATGGATACTCTTTTACAATCCAATCTAAGTAAATTTCAATTCCTTGTGGGTAAGCGATAACCTTACCAATTTCACTATCTGTGCGATATGGAATTGTAACTTTGCCATCAATATAGTCTTCAATTAGGCCTTCAATATCACCGGATAACTTGAAACCATCATTTGAGAATACTTTAATACCATTATCGTAGAAAGGATTATGACTGGCTGAAATCATCGCACCACACGCAAATCCATTCTCCTTTGTTAAAAGGCAAATCATTGGTGTTGGACAGTATCCTGCTAGATATGCATCACAACCTTCAGATGTAATACCAGCTGCTAATGCATTTTCAAACATATCGCTAGATAGTCTTGTGTCCTTGCCGATAACGATTTTATTCTTTCCTTGTTTACTGAAATAGTATCCCAGGTATCTTCCAACCTGGAAGGCCCTCTCTGCTGTTAATACTTCATTTGCTTTTCCACGGATTCCATCCGTGCCAAAATATCGTCCCATCCGTTATTCTCCTTCTTTCTGTTGCGTATTTTGATCACCTAAAATTGTGAGTGTTAGTTTATTGTCTTTTAAACTGTACTTTACAAGTCCTGTCGTTGACTGTTCTACCTTCACTTCAAACTCATGCAGGCCAGGCTCCGCCGTTGACATATCGATATATAGATAAATATCATTTGCGCTGATCTTACTGATGTTATCTTGTGTGCCAAACACTTCTACATCCATAGTAGTAATATTGTCTGATTGTGTAGCTTTGTAGTTATGAATATTATTCTTATAGTTGATTGGAACGCCGGTAATTGTCTTTGTTGTTCCTGCACCAAATTTCACATCAACACTAATCGTAGAAACAGTCGCTGATGTAATACCGGTAGGTAATGTAATGTCCTGCGATACAGTCGTATCCTTTATAAGATTCGATACATCGACTTCTACTGTTATTTTATCAACATCGAGTAACGCACTTTCAGTGCCATAGATTGTAACTGTTTGTTTATCAGCTACAGCTGAGGCAACCGCTTGGTTATCACCTGGTGTACCTTTAATCTTCACTTCAATAGGAACCGTCTTATTTGGCGAAGTAACTGGTACATATACATGCATGGTTTGAGGTTCAATATCTACATTTACAATTTGACCATTGGCATCATAGGCAACTAGCTTGGCATCTTGTTCAAAGTCCGTAACTTGATTAGATACGTCAATGAGTGCTTTCACAAAGGCAATCTGATTCAATGTATCCTGTGATGCACGTATATCCACAACGGAGGACGCAAATTGAGGAGTACCTACGTTATATATGCCATCCATCTTATCACGGTGAATAATATCATAAGAGATAGCGAATTGTTGCGTTACCTTCTTCTTGATTGTCACAACAGCATTCGATGGGTTAACGATCGTACTAACAGAATCCCCAAATCCTTCCGCAATCAATGTTACTGCATGTGTTCCTTCACTTAGATTTGTTAAATCCGCAACAACTTTACCATTTGTAGTACTTGCGGCAGTAACGCTTGTCGCATCACCCGTAATTGTAACATCAGTTGTTGTAGGAATCCCTGAAATTTCATACTCTTGCGTATCATATTGTACATATACTGCAACGTTTTGAACGGTACGACTTGTCTTTAGTGACGTTTGATATAGCGATGTAATATCGTTGTAGTTTACAACAATATATAAAAGTGCCGCCAAGATTAATGATACAACTTTTGCATATTTCGCATTGAATAATACACGATCAATTCCTGTAGAAGCGTAGTGAATGAAATGGATAATCTTCTGTACAAATCGATCATACTGGCCTGAAATACGCTTTGATTGATTTGCAAGATGCTTTGCAAGTTCAAGCTTATTATGATCCATGTGGTGTTTTTTCTTATTTGCCATTATCGTTCACCTCCTTGCTTACGATCAGAGGTATCTGATTGTTTATAATTCGATTTGTTGTGCTTTGGATAACTTGGTGTTGGACGCTTCTTCTTATGCGGAAGCTTAATCGAAGCAGCCTTTGCAGCCGCATCCGCTGCTTCATGTACATCCTGTAATGCATGTTTACTACTACTTACAGTTGTATCATTTTGCTCAGCAGGAATGACTTCTTCTGCAGTAACCTTACCTGCTTCAAGGATTGTCTCTTCATTAGCAGCTGGTGTATCATCCATCTTTGTTTGGAGTTCATGTACATCTGCTTCAATGATCGTTTCATCATCGTTATTTTCACCATTTTCCTCTGTTTGACCAACAATGATATGTGTTAGATACTTACGTAATTGTTGTTCATTTACAGTAGTTAACTTACCACCTTCAGCGATGGATATGTTTCCCGTTTCCTCAGAGACTACAATTGTTATCGCATCCGTAATTTCACTAATACCAATCGCAGCACGGTGTCTTGAACCATAGCGCGATGGAATATCTGCTGTTGTCGGTGGGAAGTATGCACTTGCACAAGCAATCTTATCACCCTGAATAATGACAGCCCCATCATGTAGTGGCGTTGAGGTTACAAAGATTGAAGTTAAAAGCTCTGCCGTAACATCTGAATTCAAACGTGTACCAGTCGCAATAAAATCGTCCAAAGGATGGGACTTTTCAATGGAAATCAACGCACCCGTTTGATCAGCACTTAGTAAGCGTACCGCAGTCACAATATTGTCTACTAACTTTTCCTTTTCATTACCACTGAGTGAACTCATTCTAGAGAAGAAGCTGCTCTTACCAAGTCTTTCCAAAATCGTACGGATTTCTGGTTGGAAGATAATAATAACTGCTAAGAATCCCCAGTTAATAAACATGTTTGTTAAAAATTGCAAAGTCTTTAGATTCATGACCTTTGCAAGTACATCTACGATAATGACAAAGATAATACCTTTAAATATCTGCATGGTACTGCTCTTACCACGAACAATACGTAAAGCAGCCAAGATAATCATCCAAATTACTACTATATCGATAACTGTCGTACTGAAAGTTAAGAACTTGTCCCACAATGATGATAGGTTATAGGTTGACATTTAACATATCCCCTTTCAAATATGTTCTTATTATACCACACACCACCATGCACACTATAGTCCCATCAAAATAAAAGATGACCTTATAGGTCATCTTCAATTGCACCACTCTTGGCATATGCAGAAGGTCTAGCTTCAAAGAAATCAGTCTTCACCATGTTTGCGTCTGAGTATTGTTTTACCCACTTCATGGATTCAGGCTCTTCTGCATACTCTTCATACAGATTACCAAAGCCTAGTGTCGCAAAACGTGTGTTCCCTAGATACTTGATATAGTCTGTAACCATCTGCTTATTTAAGCCTGGAATTTCATCACCAATTACATAGTGTCCCCATGCAATTTCTTGTTCAACACCAGTATTCATCATTTCGCGAATCATCTGAATATTTTCTGGTGTAAATAACTCCGGTTCTTCCTTCTGTAACTCTACTAAGATGTTACGGAATAACCATAAGTGTGTTGATTCATCACGATTAATGTAACGAATTTCCTGTACACTTCCTGGCATCTTACCATTTCTTGCAAGATTGTAGAAGAACATAAATCCAGAGTAGAAGTAAACACCCTCTAGGATAAAGTTTGCAATACATACTCTCAAGAAAGATTGTTTATCTTGCTTGGCAACGAACTCATTATAGAGTTCGCCAATAAATTCATTTCTCTTTAATAGGTGCTCATCTGTCTTCCACTGATAAAGGATATCATTTCTCTGTTCTGGAGAACAGATGGAGTCTAGCATGTAGCTGTAAGACTGTGAGTGAATGCACTCTTGGAATGTCTGGATAGACAAGCATAAGTTCACTTCATTTGCAGTAATGTACTGAGAAATGTTTGGTAAGTTAGCAGATTGTAGAGAATCTAAATAAACTAAGAAGCTCAAAATCTTATCGTACGCTGTCTTTTCAGCCAAGCTAAGACGTGGATAGTCTGACTTGTCTTGATTCAAGTTAATTTCTTCTGGAACCCAGAAGTTATTCATTGCTTGACGGTACCAATCGGATACCCAGTTATACTTCATATTATTGAAGTCATTGATATTTGTTGTGTTGAAGTTGATAAGACGACGATTACGTACATCAATATCTCCCTCAGGGTTAAATAACGGTTTACGATTAATCTGATCTGTCTGCATGTTTCTACCTCCTATGCGGAACAACTTTCACAATCTTCAGGGTCTAATGCCTTTGAGCGTGTGTAGTAGATAGTCTTAACACCACAATCATACGCTAATACATATAACTGCAATAACTGACTCATCTTATAGTCATTTGTAATCCATAAGTTAAAGCTCTGTGCTTGGTCGATATGACGTTGACGGATACCAGCAGCTTTGACTGACCAAGTCTGATCAATTGTATGTGCTGTCTTATAGTACCAATATGTATCCGCAGATAATTCTGGTGCAGTTCTTGGTAAGATAGAACCCTTCTTTTCTTCTAAGAAGAAACGATTCATAACAGGGTCAAGTCCTGCTGAAGTACCAATCAAGATAGATGTTGAACTTGTCGGAGCGACTGCTAATACATATGCATTACGCATACCTGTCGCATGTACTTCTTCCTTGAGCTCTTTCCAACGTGCAGAGTCATATCCACGCGCATCAAAGTATGCTCCACTTTCCCACTCAGAACCTTCAAAGTACTGATAACTTCCACGTTCCTTCGCAAGTGTATTACTTGCCTTAATTGATGCATACGCAATATTTTCAAATACTTTGTCTACGAACTTTAAGTGCTCTTCACTTTCCCACATGATATGGTTCTTTGCAAGCATGTGGTGATAACCACTGACACCAAGACCAATAGAACGATACTTACGGTTTGTTACCTGAGCATTTGGTAATGGATAGAAGTTTAGATCAATTACATTATCAAGAGCACGTACCACAGTCGCAGTTACCTCTTCGATTTCCTTAGGGTCTTTCACATTGATATTACCTAAGCATAGTGAAGCTAGGTTACACACAACATAATCACCTGGTTTTGTTGTTGTGACGATCACTTCATCTCCATCCTCTGTCTTAATAACACGAGATATCTGTTTTACTTCAGACATATTCTGTGCAATTTCTGTACAGAGGTTAGAACTATAAATCATACCCTTGTGTTTATTAGGGTTTGCACGGTTAACCGCATCACGATAGAAGGCAAATGGTGTTCCTGTTTCTACCATAGACTTCAAGATTAAACGAACAACTTCCTTTAATACTAATACACGCTTAGAGATACGGTTGTCATGAACACATTCCCAATATCTCTTCTCCCATTCTTCGCCATAGAAGTCTTCAAGGCAATAGCCCTTAACCATGAGGACATCATGTGGATCAAGAAGATACCAATCTTGGTTCATATCTTCCTTCACCATCTTCCAGAATAAGTCTGGATAGCATACTGCAGGGAATACGTCATGAGCCTTCATACGGTCATCACCGTTGTTTGTACGTAACTGTAAGAATTCAGGTAAGTCCTTATGCCATACATCGAGATATACCGCTACAGCACCAGCTCTTACACCAAGTTGGTCAACCGCAACCGCAGTATCGTTAATCACACGAATCCAACGGATAACACCACCAGATGCACCTTCAAACCCACGGATTGATCCACCACGGGAGCGAACCTTACCTAAATACATACCCATTCCACCACCAAACTTACTTACATCGGCAAAGTTAGAAATGGAATGATAAATACCATCCAATGAATCTGGAACGGTATCGATAAAACAACTTGATAACTGATGATATGGCTTTCTCGCATTCGCCTGTGTTGGAGTTGCCATTGTTACCTTATGTAAACTCATCATATCGTAGAACTTCTTCACCCAACCGATACGATTATTTGTTTCCTTCATCGCTAAATGCATCGCAATACCAATATACATCTCCTGTGGTGATTCCAATAGGACATGTTGGTGGCTACGAATGAGATAACGTTGGGATAATAAGTCTAGTCCACTATATGTGAATAAGTTATTACGTGTATTGTCAATTAATGTTGCAATTTCATCGACTTCTTTATGAGAATAGTTTTCTAAAATATATGCTCCATATAATCCTTGTTCAATCATATAGGAGATTTTCTGGTAAAAGCTTGTTAGACCAAGTTTTTCTTCAGTTGCTCTTAAATCAGACGCAATACTGTAACTTAGTAAACGTCCAGCAATTCTTTCCCAATTTGGTTCTTCTTTTGTTGTAAGTTCAGCAGAACTTCTTGTTAATAATGTAATTCTATCTTTCAGAGATTGGCCTTCTTTAGACATTGTAGAGAACTTCTCATACAATCTCTTTAGGTCATAGTCTGGATAAGTCTTTTGGATGTCAACCAAAACATCTTCCAACTCTTCATCACCGATGAGTTTTACTAACTCAAGACGATCATTACGCATCTGTGTACGCTTTTCACGGTATAAGATATAACTCTTTGCAACGTTATATTTTTCGTTCTTCATCAATATCTTTTCAACAGTATCTTGAATTTCTTCGACATCAACTTCTTGACGACCGTCAAACTGCGCTTCAATCTGCTCTAATAAGTCAGAAAGATATGCTTGATCAACACTCTCTTTTACGCTTAGGAAAGATTTTTCTATTGCTAAAACAATCTTAGCTCCATCATATGGAACAACTTGTCCGTTACGTTTTACTATCCTATCCACAACTTCCACCTCCACTGAATTCTGTCTTTCAATAGCATAATAAAAAAAGAATTATTTTTCTATCTGAATGCCCCAAAAAGCAGCATAAAGGTAAAACTAGATGTTGCTGTCGAACAAACCATTTTCCAGTCAACTGTACCCAGTGTCGCTGTTGTTCCGATTGCAGCAACAAATATCTGCGCTGTTATTTTGAGTGCCCGTCTGCCTGCTGTCTTAATCCATTTCATCCAATACTTTTTTTCATACGTTTATTTACCCCTTTCTTCAATTTCTCTGTTTCTATCACTTAGCTATGTGATAGATGATTCTGTTTGTGTCAACCTATTTCCCAGAGACATGATGCAATTGCTCACGTCTTTGGTTGTTACTTTTAAATCTGCTATCCCTTTTTCACGAAGATTATGTTTGCGTTCAGTTTGCTAAGCTCTACCGCCTGATCTTTGCTACCTTTATAGAGTGATGGTGAACAAAAGGAGTAATCATATAAATAGTTTTAGGGTGATAGTTTCCAGTGTGCATACAAAAAACCACAAGCACAAATTGCTCATGGTTTTCGCCTAACGACATTATACAGATAAAAGTCGTGGTACATGTTCCAGAATTAATTCTTATTCAAATTAATTTCATCAAGCTTGTTACAATTGGCTGAATAACAGTGCTTTCTTTTCTGCGTATTAACAATAATTAAATCTTTAATTTTTTCGTTAGTTATCAACTGACGAATCTTTCCGGTAGACTTTTCCATCACTTCTGTTAGTTTGTTTAGTGTAATTCCATCTTCTGAAAATAGTGTTGCTTGCGTTAGTACATACATCAAATTCAATTCATCATCAATCAGCTTATTATTCCCTCCAAAGCGTTTACCTATTTCACTAACCAATATCTCTTTATAAAAGTTTAGTTTTTCTAATCTACCTCTTAGAGCTGCTATCAGATTGGTCATCGACTTATTTAATACATCTAAAAACATCTCAATAAAATAAGTCAAATCTCCTCTGTTAAGCTTATTATTCGTTACCTCGAACGATTCATAATACGCTTTAATATTTTCTTTAATGGTGTACGACAATCTATACCCAATTAAAGGATTTAGTTCTTTAGCGAAATAATAGCTACTGATAAACCGACTTGTTCTACCGTTACCATCATAAAATGGGTGAATGTATCCAAATAAATAATGAAAAATTGAAATAGCTATTAGTGAATTTATTTCTTTGCTATGGAGTATTGTAATGGCTTCTGTCATCGCTTCGATGATTTTAGTTTCAGGATACAACCCTGTATGAATCTTCTTCCCTGTTGCAGTAAAAACTCCGACTGTATCCTTTCTGAATATCACACCATCAAGAATTGAATTCTCATCATCGGATTTAATTTCACCATAAACTAGTTCATCATAAATTTTTCTTACATCTTCTGCTTTTTCAATTTCGGTTTCTTCTGACAATTTTAGATATTTATTTACAATACCATGAAATCTTTTTTGTGAAGATGGATTTTCAATAATGCTGGAAATTTCTTTTCTCGTACTATGAACACCCTCAATTTCATTTGTTTGCAAAATTTCATCAATTAAACACTTTCTTCCAAATGAAGTTAATGCAACTACAGGTAATTTCTCACACAGTTTTATAACATCTCCATTGTGCTTTTGTATATCGTGTAGTAAATTTGTAATATTTTTTGTATATAAGAAAAACAACTCACTATCACAATTAGAAAATTTAAGATGTTCAGAAGATTCACTATTAAACTTATTTGAATAGATTTTTTCATAATCATTGGGATTACTGTAATATATTTTAGTTAGCGGTATATACATAAATTCGCTCCTTTTATATTGTTATAGAGTATTTTATTATTTATCTAATCAAATTTCAACTTTTTTGAATAGATAATTGTTAATAATTGCTGTTTAAATTCAATTTATGCGTAATTTTGTCCAATTCGCTTGAAGTAGAGTTTTTACTCATATAAAATTTTCCCACCAACTCTTTAATGTTTTCTTATACTTATTCGTTGCTCAATTAGCTGCGGATCTTCTATGTATAAATCTTCGCAACTCATTTCTTGCCCTCCTTAAGTCGCTTATGTAGTCTGCTATGCTTTACTGTTAGTTCGCTTAGTTGAATCACAGAGTTACTTATTTCTTAGTCTTCAGATAAACCAATGTACCATGAAAGGAGCTACTATGGAGCAAATTGATAAGTATTTAGCAGAGATGAAAGTTGCAATGTATAAGATGTCACAAACAAAGCGATAGCATTTAATGGAAGTACTACATCTAGCTTTTGCTGACCACTTTGAAAATGACTACAGAAAACCAGGGGGGGGGAAAATACATAATCGGATACGATGCGTCTCGTAAAGCCTATTTCGCTTTAATCGAATATCGCAATCCACGCACAATCTACGCTCACGTAAATTAGATCAGTACACAGCAACACCGCTAAACCAAGATGTGCGGGACATCACAAAGCCAATCATTTAGGAATGGCGCATATGGTTATCTGAGTAAGACTTATCCAGTACAACCAAAAACAACATATTGACACTTTGCAAATCCATTTTCCGCCATTGATGAAATAGAGCCTGTAAAGAACGCAGCAAGCGTAAGAATCATTATGGTTGATGAATTTGAGTTACCAAGACTTAGAAGCCATCTGTACGCACGAAGGAGGCCCATACATCTTCAGAGGAAAGAAGCCACTATCAACTCAGACAGTTAGCCAAATTTTCGATTGTATGATTGCTTCTGCAGGTGTGAAACGCATAAGGCTCCACAATCTAAGACAAAGCCATGCTTCTGTGTTACTGAACAACCCTACCATTTCAGTCTCTGCAGTATCTGCACGACTAGCCAACAGTAATATAACTACTGCAATGAGTGTATATACCCACGTCATCGATAAAGCCGCAAAGTCATTGAATGATAAGATTGCTGATATGTCTAAAATCAATAAATTTAGCAAAAACCTACCAAAATCCTACCATTAAAATTAAAACCCCTCATTTTAAAGGGGTTTTATCTATAAAGTGCCGCTTAGCAGAATTGAACTGCTCGTTCATCCTTACCATGGATGCGTATTACCACTATACTAAAGCGGCATAGCCTTTATATAATATCAAACTCTTCTTAAAAATCAATAATCAGAACCATTTTTAAGCTCATCATAAACAATCTGTAAAGGCAAGCCCATAATAGCATAATAATCTCCATGTATTTCTTTGATGTATCTTCCACCAAACCCTTGGATTGCATAGGCTCCTGCTTTATCTGCAGTTTCCCCTGTATGAATATAATCCCAGATTTCTTCATCACTCATTTGCGCAAAATAGACATCCGCAACACTTGCATATGTAAAACACTTCTTTTCACTAATAATGCATAAGCTTGTTAGTACTTGACTCTTGTGATTTTGAAGCTTCTTCAGCATCTTAAACGCATCCTCATTATCTTCTGGTTTCCCCATAACTTGGTTATCGCATAAGACTAAAGTATCACTACCAATCACGATAGACTCTGGATGTCTTTCTAAAACTGTCTTTGCTTTGCGATAAGATAGATTCTTACTTTCCTCAACAAGATCTGCCTGTAAATCAATTGTTTCATCAATATCTGCTGGATCACAGATAAACGAAAATCCCGTTTTTTCTAATAGTTCTTTACGGCGTGGACTCTGTGAAGCTAGTACTAGTTTTCTCATAAACAACCTCTTTCTTTTACTATTTTATGAAAAATTAGAAATTAATGAAAGTGCTTACGTGATATAATTATCCAAGAAATAAAAATTGAAAGGAATTAAGAATGAACAAACCTACATTAGTTATTTTGGCTGCCGGAATGGGTAGCCGCTATGGTGGAATGAAACAGATTGATGGAGTTGGAAGCCATGGTGAACCAATCATAGAATTTTCTATCTATGACGCAAAAGAAGCAGGCTTTGAGAATGTTGTTCTCATCATCCGTCGTGAACATGAACAAGCATTCCATACCGCATTAACAGACCGTGTATCGAAGGGAATGAATGTGAAGTTTGCTTATCAGGACATCAACAATGTTCCATCTGACATTGTGGTACCTGAAGGACGTGAAAAACCATGGGGCACAACACATGCATTGCTTGCATGTAAGGGTGTCGTTGATGGACCATTTGCGATTATCAATGCAGATGACTTCTATGGCAAGGACGCATACAAAGTTATCTACAATTTCCTAACAACTGAAGTAAGTGATGACCATTATGCAATGGTTGGTTATGCCGCAAATAATACGCTTACAGATCACGGAACAGTTACACGTGGTGTATGCCAAAAAGATGAAAAAGGTAACTTAACAAGCATTGTTGAAGTACAGAAGATTGCCCGTCAAGATGGTAAGGTTGTTTATGATGACAATGGAACTTGGAAAGAAATGGATCCTAATGCATTAGTATCTATGAACTTCTGGGGATTTACGCCGAAGGTATTTGATGACATGGATGTATACTTTGATGAATTCATTCATGCAAACCTCGCATCTAACCCAATGAAGTGTGAATATGTCATTCCTACTACTGTTGGTCAAATGGTTAAGGATGGTAAGTGTACAGTTAAAGTACTTTCCTCTAAAGACCAATGGTTTGGTGTAACATATCAAGAAGACAAGCCACTTGTAGTTGAAAAGATTGCGGAAATGAAAGAAGCAGGAATCTACCCAGATATCCTTTGGAAGTAATTAAGCCCTTGTGCGATTGCACAAGGGCTTTTCTTTTACATATATTTTCTTAGGAAGCGTAGAACATTGCGATATGCAATATCTTTAATTTCCTCTGCTGTAAATCCTACATGCTGTAACGCTTTGATAAAATTCTGTGCTTGAGAAGGGCCATACATATTATGTTCCTCACCATCATTATAATATTCACCAAAGTCAAATCCACAAGCAACGTGTCTTACCCCAACAAGATCTGTGATATATTTTGCATGTTTTGCAAGATGTAGTGCATCTTGTTTTTGTTGTTCTGTATGAATAAATGAACAACATGCATTCATACCAATCAATCCATCTTTACTCGCGATTGCACGAATCTGCTGATCTGTTAGGTTTCTTTCCACAAAGCAACGACCCTTCGCATTTGAATGTGTCGCAATGATTGGCTGTGTTGAACAGGAAAGAATATCCCAGAATGTCTTCTCATTGGCATGAGACACATCCACTATCATATGTAGCTCATTCATCTTTACGATTGCTTGCTCACCGAGTTCTGTTAACCCTCTTGTCGGATCTCCAGAATTACCTGTCGCAAGTGCATTTTGATCATTCCAGCAAAGAGAACCAATACGATTGCCCATATCATATAACCATTGAATTTTCTCTTCAACATCGTCGTGGATACCGCACATTCCTTCAATTGTCATTAAGAATGCCGTTTCTTGTTGATCATCATCTAAATCATCCTTGGTGTAGATAACTTTATGCCCAGAAGCAGTAATATCATTCTTTACCTTTGTGACAACATCTTGCATCTCTTGCCAGTTTTCTGTTCCCACAAAGAAGCTCGCGGCAGAAGTATATGCAATCTGTCCCTGTTTAAAACGAGTGTTCCAATCTTTCTTAAGGATGGAGGTTTTGCCATCTGTGTAGAAAGGCTTAATCGCTTCTGCTAAGTCCGCATGTAAATCAAAGATTTTCATATTCTTTCCCCTTATTGATATCGTATAAAATCTTCATCCCCTTATATGCAATATCCGCATCATATGCGTTAATCTCATCTGTTTCATTTGCGATAATCTTACCAAGACCACCCGTCGCAATGACCATGCATGTTGGATCGTTGAGTTCCTTCTTCATTGTTTTAATGATATATTCTACCGAACCAATATATCCATATACAACACCTGCCTGCATGCCTTCAATTGTATTTGTACCAAGCACTGACTTAGGTTTCGCAATCTCAATTTCAGGTAACTTAGCCGTCATAGAAGTTAGTGCATTTAGACTAATACCCAATCCTGGCTGAATCACTACATAGCGGAAGACACCATTTTGATCAATATAGTCATATGTCGTTGCAGTTCCAAAGTCTACGATAATGCATGAGCGATGAAATGTATTCCATGCATATGTTGTATTTACAATACGGTCTGCTCCTATCGATCTTGGTGCCTCAGTATCCAGTTTAATATCCATCTGCATATCATTACTTACAATCATTGGTTTTTGATGTAAATATTTAATCACTGCAGAAGTCAAAGAATACATCAACTTTGGCACAACAGAAGAAATGATAATACCTGTAATATCTAAAGCTTTTAACTCTAATGTATTTAGGAATGTTGTGATGAAGAAGCCATACTCATCACTAGTACGTGTTGTTTGTGTCATGAGTCGATAGCGACCAATGATTTTCTCTCCATCAAGAATCCCCATAGAAATATTTGTATTTCCAACATCAATTGTTAGTAACATAGTTGTCCTCACTTCTTTAGGCAATGACGCAGTATTTCTTTCGCTGTATCATCTTTGGATAATAATCCTAAATCCTCTACACTTGTTGGAGAGATGATTTTTACAATATTTGTATCAACACCAAAGCCTGCACCAGGTTCACGAATACTATTTGCGATAATATAGTTTGCATTTTTTTCTTGTAGTTTCTTTGCCGCGTTTTCTAATAAATTCTCTGTTTCCATCGCAAAGCCAATCACGACCTGATTTTCACGTTTCTTCTTTCCAATTGTCAGAAGAATATCCTGTGTACGTTTCAGAGCGATGGATAAATCACCCTCTGCTTTTTTAATCTTGTGATCCGCCTTTTCAATTGGCGTATAATCCGCAACTGCCGCAGACATAATTACAACGTCTGCCTTTTCAAAGTTGTTGACAACACACTCTCTCATATCTGCAGCACTTATGACCTTTACGACATCAACCCCATAAGGTTGCGGTAAATTTGTCTTGCCAGAAATCAGCGTTACCTTCGCACCTGCATTACGTGCTTCTTTCGCCAAAGCATAGCCCATCTTTCCTGTAGAATGGTTCGTTATATAACGCACAGGATCAATTTCTTCTTGGGTAGCACCTGCAGTAATCACAACATGTCTTCCTTGTAAGTAGCGATCAGTTTCTACAAGGGAGGCAATCGCATCTTCGATTTCCTCTGGTTCAGGTAAACGCCCTGCGCCTACATCTCCACAAGCTAGATATCCCGCACCACTACACATGATATGCATGCCATATTTTTGGCATGTCGCAATATTATCCTGTGTGATTGGATTGTTTAGCATATTTGTATTCATTGCAGGAACAATCATTTTTGGACATGTGGATGCCAAAAATGTAGTCGTTAACATGTCATCTGCTACGCCATGGGCAATCTTAGCAATGATATTTGCAGTAGCAGGAGCTACAACAAATAAATCAGCTTTCTTCGCAAGTGAGATATGATGTACATCCGGTGTATAGTCCACCGTAAACATATCCGTAATTACCTTTTGGCTGCTGAGTGTTTGGAATGTTAGAGGAGTTACAAACTTCTCTGCTTCCTTTGTCATGATAACATGAACTTCATTTCCTTGTTTTTTCAGTGAGGAAACTAACTGACAAATTTTATACGCAGCAATCCCTGCTGTCACTCCCACAACAATGCACTTATTTTTCATATACTGTACCTTCTTGTAAACATTATAACACGCAAAATATGCTAATATTAGTGGCAGAGGTAAATGAAATATGACGAATTCACACACGTTTTTAGTAGTATCCGATATTCACGGTGCTCTTTCAGGTGCAAAAGCAATGGAAGAAGCCTTCTCATATCATCACGCAGATAAAATTCTCTGTCTTGGCGATGTTCTATATCATGGGCCAAGAAATAATTTACCAAATGATTATGCCCCAAAAGAAGTCATTACAATCATGAATGCATTCAAAGATAAGATCATTGCAGTACGTGGCAACTGTGACGCAGAAGTAGACCAGATGGTACTGAACTTTCCAATCACCGCTGACTATAATGTTCTTTTCCATGGAGCACATCAAATCTTTATGTCACACGGGCATGTATATGGTCCAAATAACCTTCCTACCCTAGGTACTGGAGATAGTTTCCTTTCAGGACACACGCATATTCCAACTGCTTATGAAAAAGATGGCATCTTACTTTTAAACCCAGGATCTATCTCTTTGCCAAAAGAAAACCATCCAAGAACATATGCCATTATCGACGAAGATGGCTTCACCGTTTATACGCTTGATCATAAACAATACATGCATACAGATTGGCTATAAATCATGTATAATAAAGAAAAGAAAGTTGAGGGTTAATTATGTCTACACCACATAACAGTGCCGAAAAGGGTCAGTTTGCAAAAACAGTCTTAATGCCAGGTGATCCACTTCGTGCAAAGTTCATCGCTGAAACATTCTTGGAGAATCCAGTACTAGTTAATAACGTACGTGGCGTTCAAGGATACACAGGAACTTGGAAAGGCAAACCAGTATCCGTTATGGCATCAGGAATGGGAATGCCATCGATTGGCATCTATTCTTACGAATTATTTACAGAATATGATGTTGAAAATATTATTCGTATTGGTTCTGCCGGTGCATATCAACCAGAATTAAAATTATTTGATGTAATTCTAGCAGATGCTGCTTATTCCGAATCTTCATTCGCAAGAGAACAATGCGGAAATACAAGCGATACAATCAAGCCATCTGCAGAATTAAACGAAAAGATCAAGAAAGCTGCAGCTAATCTGGGAATGAAGATTACAGAAGGTTTGATTCATTCATCCGATGTATTCTATCGTGAAAAGAATGTTACTTACCTACCAAAGGTTATGAACGAACTACACTGCTTAGGTGTTGAAATGGAGAGCTTTGCTCTATTCTCAAATGCAAATGTATTAGGAAAGAACGCAGCTTGTTTATTAACAGTTTCTGATAGTTTTGTATCACCAGAAATCACAACTGCTGAACAGCGCCAAACAGCCTTCACAGATATGATGAAGATTGCATTAGATGCCGCTATCGCTGACTAAATCAAAAAAGTGAACCAATTGGCTCACTTTTTAATTGCATTGTTCAATATTTCTTCATCATTTGGAAACTCTTCTAGGAATGTATCCATTACAATTTTGCACAAACTCGCAACTTCTTTTGTATATCCTAGTCGTTTTGGTAAGCGCACAAAGATATTTGTGATTTCATCCGCTATATTTCCAACGACTACATGTTCATCCCGTTTTCCCATACCGAAGAAATAGGATTTAGAATTATTCTTCTTACTTAAGCGAATATACGTTCTGGCTAGATGTTTCCACTCTGCAGCTAGATACTCAGATTGTTTTGCATTGATTGCTAGTTCTTGTAGGAATTGTTGATATTCCTGCTTTTTCTTTGCGAGCATAAGACTACTGAACTTTTCATCTGCCATCAGTTTCATCATCAAACATGCATGCATAAAGTGATCTGCCGGCTTCCTTAACCTCGCATTTCCATAACGTTTCGTCAACACTTCTAGCATTTCTTTCACAATTTCATCGTCTTTGTGATTTGCTAAGTACTCCTGAACTAATGTATATCGTTTATAACTATCTTCTAAAGAATAGTATTTTTCTTTTAATTCATTGATTTTCATATATGCATTATAACTGAGAAAAAAAGCGGAAGCCATCTCTGATTTCCGCAAATTGAATTACTTCTTTTGAACGTACTTTAAGCAGTCTAGTGTTACCGCAGCTAAGATGATGAGACCTTCGAATACAAACTGGAGGTTTGTGTCAATACCTAAGATTGTTAATGAGTATGTTAACGCTGTGAAGATTGTTACACCAACAACAACACCAGAAATCTTACCGATACCACCGGAGAAGGATACACCACCTACTACGCAGGCAGCGATAGCGTCCATATCCCAACCCTGTCCGTACGCAGCAGAACCAGAACCTACCATACGGTTACATTCTAACCATGCACCAAAGCCATAGAGTACACCCGCCATTACAAAAGCCATAATTGTCACTCTAAATACATCGATACCTGATACTGCAGCAGCTTCTGGATTTCCACCAACCGCATATAAGTTTTTACCAAATGTCGTCTTATTCCAAATAAACCACACAATCATTACAGCTACAGCGGCCCATAAGATAATTGTAGGGAAGTTGCCAATCTTAGGAATAATCATTGCTGGAATATCATTCTCAATTGCACCGAATGATACACCCTTTGTTGCATATGTAACCATACCAAAGATAATTAACATATTGGACATTGATGAAATAAATGGATGCATCTTATATTTCGCCTTAAAAAACCCAGCAATGGAAGTAAAGATGGTACATAAGATAATACATACAACCAGCGCCATCACAGCTCTTAGACCAATTGGAAGATTAGTGAAATCAAACACCTTACCAAATACTGCACCAGTATTAATACCCTTATGCATAATGATTGTAGAAGCTACCATACCCATACCCACCATACGTCCAATGGATAAGTCAGTACCTGCAAGCATTATCACACCAGCTACCCCTAATGCCAAAAACATTCTTGGAGAAGCCTGTTGTAAGATATTTAAGATGTTATTGACTGTAAATAAAGGAGTTTTCTTGATAATTGGAGTAACAATACCTAAACCAATAAATACAAGGATAATAACAAGATATAGACCATTACGTAATAGCCAATCCTTACGATTGAATGTATATAAGTAATGTTCAATCTTCTGAGCCTGCGTTTCAGTAAAGCTGAATTTAGACATCTTCAATAGGTCGACTAAATGGTAACGTTGAATAAACGCTTCATGTTTACGATCCTTAATTGCCTGTAATTCTTTTTGGTATATTAGTTTTGCGTCAAAGACTTTGTTTTTATATACATAGTTTTCATCTTTGATTTCTTGTTTTGCATCGGCGTCATTACCTGAAAGCTTAGAAAGATTCTGTGTATGAACATTCTTTATTTCAACTAACAAATCGCTATGTCTCTTTGCGGCAAGGGATTTTTCTGCAGCACAACTTGCTACAACCTTTGAATAATATTCCTTTTCAAAATGTTGATTTAAATAAGTAACGCCTTCGTTGATTAGTTTATCAATAGCTGGCTTATTTGTTTTTTCAACCTGTTGAGCAGCTTCTAAAGCCTTCTTAGCTTCGGCGATACGGTTTTCCTTTTCACCCTTAGATAAACTCTTATCATTCTTTGTCATCTGAATTACATTCATTAACTCAACAGCCTTATCTGTTCCGTTTTTACGTAATTCATCAATTTGTGCTTGAATCTTACCTACGTAGTCCGTAATTGGTTTTAATAGGCTTTCTTCTTGTTCAACAGAGAGAACCTCTGCCCCTAATTTTTCGTTATTTTGACTCATGTCTAACCCCTCCGATTACAAATACATTGCGCTGAGTCTCAGGAGTTCTTCCTGATTTGTCTCTTTTGTATTAACGATTCCGGCAAGACGCCCATTGGACATAACACCGATTCGATTTGTGATACCGAGAATCTCTGGCATTTCAGATGAACATACAATAATTGTCTTACCCTTCTTTGCCATCTTGATGATTAAATCATAGATCTCGTATTTTGCACCAACATCGATACCACGGGTTGGCTCATCCATCATAAACACCTTCGGATTTCTTTCTAACCACTTACCAAAGATGATCTTCTGCTGATTACCACCAGATAATGATGTAATCGCATCATCTGGTCCCATACACTTTGTATGCATCAAGGCAATCTCTTTTACCGTTGCCTTCTTCATCTTTTCGTCAGACACAACGATACCATTCTTATAGTGATCCATATTTGCAATACATGTATTGAAAGTTAAATCACTCTTCAAAAATAATCCATTAGCCTTTCTTTCTTCGGTAATCATAGCAAATCCATTGTCCATGGCTTCTTTTGCACTATCGAAGTTCATGAGCTTACCTTTGTAATAAACACGACCTGCTGCTCTAGTCCGAACACCAAAGATTGTTTCCATTAACTCTGTACGTCCAGCACCAACTAGACCATACAAGCCGAAGATTTCTCCTTCCTTAACGTCGAAACTTACATCGTCAAGGTATGGTGCAAACTTCGTTGAAAGATCCTTGACAGAAAGAATCGTTTCACCTGGTTTGTTATCAACCGGTGGGAAACGGTTATCAAGAGAACGTCCAACCATCGCCGCAATCAAGTCATTCATATTTGTGTCAGTGACGTCCTTAGTCATGATCATCTTACCATCACGTAATACAGACACCTGATCACATATATCAAAAATTTCATCCATCTTATGAGAAATATAAATAATGGAAATTCCCTGACTACGTAGCTTACGCATCATCTGGAATAACTTCTTAACTTCCGGTTCAGTTAATGAAGATGTAGGCTCATCCAAAACGATAATCTTGGAATGATACGAAATTGCCTTTGCAATTTCACACATCTGACGAGCAGATACGGACATCGTACGCATTGGCTGTGTCAAATTGACAGTGATACCTAAACTACGGAACAGTTCAGAAGCTTCCTTCTTCATTCTTCCTTCATCAACAACACCTAAAGAATTTACTGGATAGCGCCCCAAGAATAAGTTATCGATAACACTACGCTCTAAACACTGGTTTAATTCTTGGTGAACCATCGCAATACCATTTTCAAGCGCATCCTTTGGACCAGTAAAACTTACTTCTTTTCCATCTAGGAAGATACTTCCTTCATCTTTTTGATATGTACCGAACAAACACTTCATCATTGTAGATTTGCCAGCACCATTTTCACCCATGAGACCCATAATTGAGCCGGGTTTCACATCTAAATTGATGTGATCAAGCACTCTGTTTCTGCCGAATGATTTCGACATGCCCTTTATTGACAAGATTAAATTGTCATTTCTTTCTGACATAATTGATTTACCCCTGTTTAACTAAAAATCATAAGCAGTATGGTTAACTACAAACTACTTAGAAAGAGGCTATCAGGTTTTCAAAAGCCTACCTGCTAGCCTCTTAGAAAATCTTACTGAATTACTTTAAGAGTGAAGTATATGATGTAGCGTTGTCTGTCTTAACCATGTTAATTGCATACGCATCATATTGACTTGGGTTTCCTAAACGGTTTGTGATATTAGATTCTGTCTGACCATCACCACCGATGTATTCAACATCCAAGTGTAGTAAATCATCATACTTTTCAAGTAATGGCTGGTATGTTGAGCTTAAGAAGTTGTCGGAAGCATTGTAGATGTTCAACCAAACCTTCTTAGTGTCGCTCTTAACTTCCTTAGATACTGGTTCAAATGTCTTAGTAGCATCCATGAAGTTCTTGTAGTTATCAGCTGTAACAGCAAGGTTCAATGCATAGAATGAACGTTCTTCTTCGTTATATACGTAGTCAACACCTTCTTCAAGAACGTTTCCGGCTTCATCAGCCTTTGCGATACCTGTATTGATATCAACACCATCTAAAGCGTTACGTAATACTCTTAATGTTAAGTAAGCCTGAACGTCAGCGTGCTGAGAAATTGTTCCGCCGTAACCTTCAGCGATAGCAGCTACTGCATCACTGTTCGCATCGTAACCGAATGTAGCAACCTTCTTATCCTTAGCCCACGCTGTGAACATTGACATACCCATACCATCGTTATTAGAGATAACTAAGTCAATTTCATCACCGAATGAAGCTGACCATGTACCGATAGCGTTACCTGCAGTAGCAGCATCCCATGTAGCACCTGCAGAGTTCTTCATTTCCTGAGAAGCAAGCTCGCGAACCTTGAAGTCGCCAACCTTACCATCCTTAACAACTGTAGCGGAACCGTCTGTGTTTGTTCCTGCTGGAGTAGCATCAATTGTGCCATCCTTTTCAACAGCTGTACCTAAAGCCTTACGAACACCTCTTGTACGAGCGATTGAGTCGTTGTGTCCAACGTCACCGATAGCTAATACATAACCGATAACACCATCACCGTTACGGTCGATGATATCCTTGTGAGTAGCGATGTAATCAGCAACCATCTTACCCTGTAATTCTGCACCCTGGTTAGCATCGAAGCCTACATAGTAAGTGTCCTTGTTGAAGTTTAAAGCATCTTTATCTAACTCACCTGTTGTACTGTTAGATGGCTGACGGTTGTACCATACTAATGGCTTATCAGCGTTTGAAACTGTTGATTCTGTGCTTGAGCTTCCGCCTTTGTCGCTTGTCTTAGAACCACAACCAACGAGTGATAGTGCTAAAACCGCAGAAGTCATAACCGCAAATAATTTCTTCATAAAAGTTTTTCTTTCCTCCCCTAAATTATTTGGCTTTGAAACTGTGGAAAGCGCTTTCGCGTTTCCGATGAAAAAATCATATCACCATGCAAAATGACCGTCAACGCATATCCTCTTTATAAAACATTAAGGATTTATAAGCTCTTTTATTCATTTTACGCTGTATAGAAATTAGCAGTTGTAAAAAAGTGGCTACTAATAGCCACTTTTCAAAACATTTAATTTTATACAATTGTCATAATTTTTTATAATAATGCCTATTTATTACCGATTAATACAAATAAAATAACGAAAAATAACAATTTTATTTGTAATTTTTTTATTTCACTTGTGAATATTCTATTTTAGAGTCTTTTCAAAACGATACTTTTGTCGTATTTCTGGGTACTTTTCGTGATCTACTTCTTCCATAAACATCTCATATGGCCTAACAAATAATCCCTTTTCTCCATACAAAGCTCGATAAACAATCATCCTATCACGTGTTTCAGAGTGCATAGCAACACCAATATATTCATATAGATATTGCATGCTGTTTTGATCAACAGTTTCTCTTTTAAAATGTTGAATGATATCTCCTGATGCAAATTTTCTCATAAGTTATCTCCCTTATTTTATATAGCCTATCCAAAAATATATAATTGTCTCTAATTCCTATATAAAAACTGAATTACCCAATGGATAACTCAGTTTTATTTATTTTATTGAGCTGATAAATCGATGTGAACAATGTAAACATCACCTTCGTGCTGGTTACCTTGTTTATCGTTATAAATGTCTTGTACTGTGAGTGAAACTTCTGTTACACCTTCAGGAACTTCGAATACAAGAACACCTTCTTTTGACTCACCCGTTGTTAGAGTATATTCTTTTTCAAACTCTTCGTCAAAAATTGCATCCTTATCATAATACGAGTGAGGCCCATCTACACCCTTATCATCAGCATTTGTCTTATCCCATTCAAGTAAGAAGTCTGTCGAGAACATCTGGATATCTTGACCAAACGTATTTTCCACTTTAAGTTTTACAGCAACAAACTGCTTACCTGCATCAGGCTTATTTCCACTAATATCTGTTGAAGATAAGAATTCTTCTACCGTGAAGTTAAAGAACATTGTCTTAACTGAATCACCAACTTCGTATTCATGATATCCGTTATCTGAACCTGTTGTTGTATTGTTTTCATTTACAATGTCAGATAATGTCTTTCTTGTACAACCAGCAGATCCAAATGTTACTGCTAATGCCAACAATAATACACTTAATTTCTTCATTCTATTTTCTCCTGTTCCCCAATTGTATCTATGCAAATCCTTGCATCTATATATAGTATAACAATAATTTCACAATAAAATATAGTAAAAAGCGCAAATTTCCCTTGTCAAAAACTCTTAAAAGATACAAAAATACGCAGAGTATCACACCAAAAAGTAAAAAGGCATAAAAAAAGCCCCTGACTTTGAACTAATTAAGCTAAGAGCGACTGTTTTTGTTCTAACTTTGTATGTGAAAACATAATTGATACCTAATTCTTTTTTGTCGATTTCCTGCGCCTCGTCAAACAGTGCATTTAAATCTTTGCGTGTATAACCTGTGATTCGCCCTACATCTGTTTTTTTCAGGTACGGAATTCTAACAAGTTTTGAATTGTCATTTATTTTCATCTCGAATTTTCCTTTCTTTACTAGGACTCTTGACAACCATTAAATTGATAGATGTCATTAGGTGTAATTTTTAGTGCATTACAATAGATTTCAAATTCTTCAGCACTAATAACTCGACGACCATTAAGGGTTTGACTAACCTTGTTTTCGGAAAATCCTGTCTTTTCAGCAATAACACGTTGCTTGATTCCAATATGTTCAATATAATTTTTAAGGCGTTCATTAACTTTCATTCTGTATCACCTCCTCTTTAGTACAGATTATCTGTGTAAAATTAATATAGTACAGTATTATTGTGCAGTCAATATAAAATACATAATTTCTGTATTTTTATATTGACTGCACAGATTTTTTGTATTATTTTGTGCATAGGAGGATAAGAAAATGGAGTTAGCCAATAATTTGAAACAAGCAAGATTAGCTAAAAATATGAGCCAAGAAGAATTGGCTGCCCTTATTGGTAAATCAAAAAATGTGATCTCCAACTGGGAACGCGGTGACAATAAGCCAGATGCAGGTGTTATATTTTCTCTCTGCGATATTTTGAATGTAGATGCTAATTATCTTCTCGGATGGGAAAGAAATAATTCATTCTCAATTTCAATCACTGAACAATCTTTAATAAAAAAATACCGTAGCTTAGATAGCTACGGTAGAAAGGCTATTAATAATCTATTAGAGGTTGAATACGAGCGTTGCAACACGGTTATTGAAGAAGATATGCCGCCGGCATACATTACAAAGCCTTATTACGCTGTAGGAGCGTCTGCCGGCAATGGTGAGTATTTATTCGATGATCTCGATAAAACATCAATCACGCTTCCAGATACACCTTTAAATAACAAGGCAGACTTAGTTATTGCTGTAATAGGGCATTCGATGGAGCCGACATATAATGATGGTGATAAATTGTTAGTGAAAAAACAATCGGAATTAAACATCGGCGAAATTGGTGTATTTATCATAAATGGTGAGAGTTTCGTCAAGGAACTCGGAAAGGATCGGTTGATATCTCACAACAAACAATATCAAGATATTCATTGCTCCGATTATGACAATATGATTACAGTCGGAAAAGTAATCGGAAGTATTTAATTAGATATAAGGGGAAATTTGTAATTTATGAAAAAGAAACTAACTTTTGCGGCATTTATTTTTACATCGCTTTTTGTAATTGCTGGTATGAGCGTAATTGTGTCCAATTTTAAAAAGGGAG